>WPCG01090471.1_pt1 | contig 22226 bp, 21 predicted proteins | sample 5403311 | NCBI WGS metagenome assembly WPCG01 (sample SAMN12869467, study PRJNA574797) | sludge metagenome | isolation source: wastewater treatment of Control | place: China:Beijing | collected 2019-05-17 | reverse complement strand
AATAGAACTATAAACCCTTTTTAAATCAAATTATTTTGAACATTAAAAAGAATTAGTATCTTTGCATCCCCGATTTTAGCAATCGGGGGGTAATGGTGAGATGGGTGAGTGGCTGAAACCAGCAGTTTGCTAAACTGCCGAACTCGTAAGGGTTCCGGGGGTTCGAATCCCCCTCTCACCGCCAAATAAAAAACTGGGCAATGCTCAGTTTTTTTTTTCTCTCAACACTAACTTTTCTATAACAAATGAAGCAAATTCTAAACACATTCTCCTTCTCTAACCAAATTAATTACAAAACCGAAATTCTATCTGGACTGACTGTAGCATTAGCTCTTATACCAGAGGCCGTAGCTTTTGCTTTAATAGCAGGACTATCTCCGTTAACTGGACTTTACGCAGCATTTATGATGGGATTAGTCACCTCTATCTTTGGTGGAAGGCCTGGAATGATAAGTGGCGCTACAGGTGCAATAGCAATTGTTATTGTTGCACTAGCAAAAAGTCATGGGGTGGAGTATATTTTTGCCACTGTAATTTTAGCAGGCATCTTTCAAATGGGAGCTGGAATACTAAAGCTGGGTAAATTTATAAGACTTGTACCTCACCCTGTAATTTTTGGATTTGTTAATGGTCTTGCTATAATTATATTTATGTCCCAACTAACTCAGTTTAAAGATAATTCTGGTATCTGGCTGACAGGAGCTCCTCTTTATACTATTTTAGGACTAGTACTCCTAACCATGTTTATAATATGGGGGCTTCCAAAAATAACAAAGGTTATTCCATCGTCATTAATTGCAATCCTAACTATTTTTGGAATTGTTTATTTCTTGAATATTGAAACAAAAACTGTAGGAGATATTGCATCTATAAAGGGAAGCTTCCCTCCTTTTAATATACCAAAAATACCATATACATTTGAGACTCTAATGATTATTTTACCCTATTCAGCGATTGTTGCTGGAGTTGGCCTAATTGAAAGTTTATTAACACTTAATATTGTAGATGAAATCACCGAGACAAGAGGAAATGCTAATAAAGAATCGTTTGCACAAGGCGTAGCAAATACTCTATCTGGTCTATTTTCGGGTATGGGTGGATGTGCTATGATTGGTCAAAGTCTAATAAACACTTCTAATGGAGCAAGAAGTAGAGTATCAGGAGTAGTTGCAGCAGTAATGCTTTTAATATTTGTAATGTTTGGCTCTTCACTAATTGAAAAAGTTCCCATGGCTGCTCTTACAGGGCTCATGATAATGGTCGCCATAGGTACATTTGAATGGGCTAGTTTAAACACCTTTACAAAGTTTCCAAAGTCAGATATTTTTGTAATGGTAACAGTAACGCTAATTACAGCAATTGTCCATAACCTAGCATTAGCAGTTATAATTGGAGTTATAATATCTGCACTAGTATTTGCATGGGATAATGCAAAAAGAATACGCGCAAGAAAAAGCATAGATGAAAATGGAATAAAACATTATGAAATTTATGGTCCTCTCTTTTTTGGATCTGTGGCAGCTTTTTCAGAGAAATTTGATATTATTTCAGATCCAGAAGAGGTTATAATAGATTTTAAAGAGAGTCGAGTTGTTGATATGTCTGCAATTGAGGCTCTAAATAAATTAACCGAAAGGTATAATAAGGTTGGGAAAAAAGTTCATCTTAGGCATCTCTCTGCAGACTGCAGACAACTACTGAAGAATGCAGATGATATTATTGATGTAAATATTATTGAAGACCCTAAATACAAAGTAGTTACAAATAAAATCGGAGTTATTCAAAAAAAATAATTAATTTTTTTATTAATTTTTTGATAAATTAAAAAAAGATATTACCTTTGCACTCCCTTTACAAAAGGAAACATATCGGGGTGTGGCGCAGTTGGCTAGCGCACCTGCTTTGGGAGCAGGGGGTCCTCCGTTCGAGTCGGAGTACCCCGACAAAAAAAGGAGCAATTTTTGCTCCTTTTTTGTATTTTTGCTAAATGAAAATAACAACCCTTACAGATAATCTTGTTTACAAGAACTCTCTCTGTGCAGAGCATGGTCTCTCTCTTTACATAGAACTAGAAGATAATATAATACTTTTTGATACTGGGCAGAGTGATTTTTTTTATAATAACAGCAAAATTCTTGGTAAAGATATATCAAAAGTTAATCACCTTATTATAAGCCATGGCCACTATGACCATACAGGGGGCATAGATACCTTTCTAGAACAGAACTATATTGCTAATATATATCTAATGCATACTGCCCTTAACCCAAAATATAATGGAAAAAGATATATCGGCATAAAGAAAAGTATCATAAATAAATTATCTAATTGCAGTAGAGTAATTGAGCCTGATTCCAATATTCATAAAATTGACAACAATATCTATTTAATTAATAGCATTACCAGAAGATATCCTACAGAGGTATCAAACTCCCTATTAACTGAAATTGATGGCAAAATGATAAAAGATCCCTTTATTGATGAGCAATTTATGATAATAAAGAGAGATAACGGAGTTGTTGTTATAACAGGATGTTCTCATAATGGTATTTTAAACATTTTGGAAGAGACAAAAGCTCTTTTTAATCTACCGATTTATGCATTAATTGGTGGAATTCATACAAAAGATGCTAGCAATGAATATATAAACTCTATTATTGAATATCTTAAGGGAGAGAAGATAAAACGATTAGAGCTTTCTCATTGTACTGGTATTGAGCCTTATTTTATCATAAAAAGCAATATAGGAGATAGTTGTCAATACAATTTGGTTGGAAAAGATATAAATATTGATATTTAATAACGGCTTAAACACTAACATCTATTGGTAGTACAGAATTTTTTATATCTTTACTATCAAATATATTAAAATTCAAAATGGCAAAACAACCCAAGAGCATCAATTTTAAATTTATGACTATGATAGTTGTAATGACCGTGCTCTTTGTGCTGCTTTTTGCCACATTATTTTTAATACATAAAAGAGAGTCCTTAAAGCTTTATAATGAAACTTGTAGTCAACTTGGTGCTGAAGTAAATTCTATAATAAACATCAATCAGCAATTCGTAAAAAAGGTACAGTCAGACTATTCAAACTGGGATCTGCTAATATACAACTTAGAACTTAATAACTTAGATTACGATTGGTTTGATAACAATATCGGCACCCTTGTAGATGATTATAATTTTTTAAATATAATAGTCTGTGATTCTAATAGTAGTATTGTGTATAAAAAGGGATCTTCATTAGATCTGGACTATATCTTTACTTTTAACCAACACATCTTTGATCAATTAAAAATAAAAAATAAACATAGCTTTTTTGACTATATAGACTCCAATTTAGTTCAAATATTTGTATCTCCAATAAACAATAATAATATGAACTATGCTGGAGATATCAACTGCTATCTGGTAATTGTTTCAAGTTGGATGAGCAGTGAGTTATTAAAACTTTCTGATTATTCAAACTCCAATATAGAGATTATTTCTGAACCATCTACTTGTAATGGCTCTTGCGGAAATAGCCATTACCAAGTACCTCTTTTAGATAAAAATGGTGACCCTCTAACCTATCTTTCTTTTTTTAGATCTAATCCCATCTATAACCTTTATAATAGAAGTTCTTTATACATGTTTATTGTTATAGCACTGGTTCTAATTTCGTTTATTATTATTATCAGACTATCTATTAACAAATGTATTTTTAAACCTCTTAGAATTATAGAGAAGAGCCTATCTAAAGGAAAAGTAGAAGATTTTGAAGAGATATCTAGCTCTTCTCGGGAATTTTCTCATATTGCAAATCTATTAAAGAACTACTTTTCTCAAAAAGAAGATCTAAAAATAGCAAAAGAGAGGGCAGAATACTCAGATAAACTTAAATCTAAGTTTTTATCAAATATCAGTCATGAGATAAGGACACCAATGAATAGTATAATTGGTTTTACCGATCTTCTAAGGGACGAATCATTAGATCATAAACAAAAATTAGAGTATATTAATATAATTCAAGAAGGAAGTAAAAAACTTGTTAATCTATTAACAGACCTTATTAATTACTCTAAAATAGAGAGTGGAGAGGACAAAGTAGAAGAGTCGGCTGTCTCAATAAATGGAGTAATTGAAAATAGTGCCATTCTTCATAGTATGGATGCTCAAAAAAAGGGTTTGAGGATAGACTATCACCCATTAGAAGATCCTATTGGTAATGCAATTATCCTTACAGATGTAGAGAAATTATATTCAATTATCAATAATTTAATTAAAAACGCAATAATATTTTCCAATATTGGGACAATTAAAATCTCTGCATCTTTAGATCAAAACAATTGTGTATGCTTCCATATACAAGACAATGGTATCGGCATAGAAGAGCAGTATCAAGAGAAAATATTTGAAAGGTTTTTCCAAGTAGATGATAAGCTCTCTAGGCATCACTATGGAATTGGACTTGGCTTAACTATTGCAAAATCAAATGTAGAGATTCTTGGCGGGAAAATTTGGGTAGAGAGCAAAAAAGAAGAGGGTTCGACCTTTAGTTTCTCAATCCCTCTTAAATTATATAATCCATAATAAAAATAAACGGTTGTAAGTGATGTATATCTTACTTAGATCCAAAACTCTTCATAAATTGCACACGCTCAAATTTATCTGGATTCTCAATAGATGAATAATTCAATCTGCCTTTAAAATCATCCAATGATTCAAATCTATTTTTAGTCATAAAGTTCTCCAATTCAGATATTGCATCCGAAATAACTACCCCACCCTTTTTATATAGAGCACTACACATCTGTACTGTTGCAGCTCCAGCTAAAATTTGCTTAATAACAGAAATTCCGTCGTAATTACCTGTACTTGCCGATAGATCAATTCCTTTAACCAAAGAGGATACAATTGCCATCCATCTAAGCTCCTTTATATACTCTTCTGGATGAGAAAAAGCATCTGCTGGATATAAAGAGAGTCTATTAATATCGATATTAGGGGAATAAAATCTATTAAACATAACAACGGCCTTAGCACCATTAGCCTTAAGAGAGTTAACAAAAGCAGGCAAATTTGTAAATGTAGAGGCTATCTTAACGGCTACTGGAATGGATAGGCTTCTAGATACATCCTTCACTACTTTTAAATATGAATTTTCTATATCTAATGAGCTCTTGTGTATATCCAAAGGCATAGAGTATATATTGAGCTCTATTGCATCAGCTCCTGCTGATTGCACCTCTTTTGCAAAGTTAATCCACTCACCAGCTGAGTAACAGTTTACACTAGCAATTACAGGCACAGTAACTTGAGATTTAATCTCTCTAATAAGTGTTAAGTATCTCTCTAGAGAATTTGATCTAAGATAGTGATGAAGATAATCAGCAGATTCTGGATAGTCATGTGATTGACTTTCAAGAAACTGCGCCTCATTAGATATTTGTTCTTCAAAAAGAGATTTAACAACTATAGCACCTACGCCAGCTTTTTCAAACTCTATTATCTTTTCTAACTGTGTGGTTAATCCAGAACTTGCAGCAAGTATGGGTGATCTTAGATCTAATCCCATATATTTAACAGAAATATCTTTCATAATATTGAATTTATAACTTTTCTAAAACAGACCTAAATCCCACCTTATTTTGGACAATAGACCTTAAAGCATCAATGGATACTCTCTCTTGAGTCATTGTATCTCTATCTCGTATTGTTACACAATTATCGTTTAAAGTATCATGATCTATTGTAATACAAAATGGAGTTCCTATTGCGTCTTGTCTTCTATATCTTTTCCCGATACTATCTTTTTCGTCATATTGACAATTAAAATCTAGCTTTAAAGAGTTCATTATCTCCCTAGCCTTCTCTGGTAGACCATCTTTTTTAATTAATGGCAAAACAGCCAATTTAACTGGAGATAGAAAAGCAGGTAACTTTAATACTACTCTTTCCTCCCCTCCTTCTAATTTCTCTTCTGTATACGCTGTAGAATAAAGTGCTAAGAATGTCCTATCTAAACCTATTGAGGTTTCTATTACATATGGTGTATAGCTTTCATTCCTTTCTGGATCGAAATACTGAATTTTTTTACCCGAATATTTTTGGTGCTGCGAGAGATCAAAGTCAGTTCTTGAGTGAATACCCTCTAGCTCTTTAAAACCAAACGGGAACTCAAATTCAATATCTGTTGCAGCATTGGCATAGTGTGCCAATTTTTGATGGTCATGAAATCTATACTTACCTTCCCCTAGACCCATAGCATGATGCCAGTTCAGCCTAGCCTCTTTCCATTTTTCGAACCAAACCATCTCATCTCCAGGAGCTACAAAAAACTGCATCTCCATCTGCTCAAATTCACGCATTCTAAAAATAAACTGCCTAGCAACTATCTCGTTTCTAAACGCCTTGCCAATCTGAGCAATCCCAAATGGAATTTTCATTCGGCCTGTTTTTTGGACATTAAGATAATTAACAAAAATACCTTGCGCAGTCTCTGGTCTTAAATAAATAACATTAGCGTCTTCACTAACACTACCCATCTGAGTAGAAAACATTAGATTGAATTGCCTAACATCTGTCCAGTTTTTTGACCCAGAAATAGGACACGCTATCTCACAATCTATAATTAATTGCTTAATATCGGCAAGATCTCCTTTATTGAGAGAGTCATTCATTCTATCTCTAACGCTATCTGCCTTTGCAACACTCCTTAAAATATTGGGATTTGTCTCTCTAAATTGTTTTTCATCAAAACTATCTCCAAATTTTTTTCTCCCTTTTAATACCTCTTTCTCTATCTTATCCTCAATTTTTGCTATATAATCTTCTAGTAACACATCTGCTCTATAACGTTTTTTCGAATCCTTATTATCAATTAATGGATCATTAAAAGCGCCAACATGGCCAGAGGCTTCCCAGATCTTAGGATGCATAAAAATAGCCGAATCAATCCCAACAATATTATCATGAAGGCGAACCATTGAATCCCACCAATACTTTTTAATATTATTCTTTAGCTCAACTCCAAGCTGTCCATAATCATAAACAGCACTTAGCCCATCGTATATTTCACTAGATTGAAATATAAAACCATACTCCTTTGCATGAGCAATCAAATTTTTAAATAGCTCCTCTTGTGTCATAATAAATATTAAAAATGGTTATAACGCGTAAAATTAGTGCTTTTATACAAATTTTAATAATTTTGTTTAATCAATCTACAAAAGTTAAACATTTAATTACTGCTTAATGAAAAAAATACTTTTCTCACTGCTGCTCTTAATTACCTCAACAACACTTTTCTCTCAAATTCCCGTAATTTGGAGTTTAAGAACTATTGAGAATAAAGACAACACAATAGATTTAATATTTGATGCTGAGATAGAGTCTCCATGGTATATGTATAACAGCACCAAATTCGATAATGGCCCCCTTCCAACAAACATTGATGTTGCTTCTAACTCAAAATTTAAACTATTAGATATATTTAAAGATAACCAAGAAGCAAAATACAAATTTGACGAAGCCTTTGATTTAAACATCCTTGTTTTTGAAAAAAATGGGTCATTTATTCAAAGAATAGAACGTTTAAGTTCGGAGTCATTTACTGTAGAAGGAGTGCTAACATATCAAGTCTGCAATGGTCGTGAATGTCTTATGGACGAATATGACTTTAAGTTTAATATACCAGCCTCTACAAGTTTTGTAGAGAGTACAACAAGCACTACCATCATTCCTAATCAAGACTCTAGCTCTAGCAGCCAAAGTCAAGGTATGGCTCTATTCTTAATAATAGCCTTTGTTGCTGGCCTTGGTGGAGTATTTACACCTTGTGTATTCCCAATGATTCCGATGACTGTAAGCTTCTTTATTAGCGGATCTTCTTCCAAAAAAGCGGGTATACTCAAAGGAGTTATATTTGGGATATCTGTTACAGCTATCTACACATTGATTGGAGTTTTAGTATCTCTATTTCAGAGTACAGACGCAACGGATGTATTAAGCACTCACTGGATACCAAACCTAATATTTTCTATCCTATTTCTAATTTTTGCTATCTCATTTTTTGGGGCATTTGAAATTACACTCCCTTCTGGTTTAGCAAATAAAGCCGATGCTAGAGCAGATAAAGGTGGATATATCGCCTCATTTTTTGTTGCTTTTGCAATGGTTATTGTATCCTTCTCTTGCACAGGTCCATTTGTAGGTTCAATTTTAGCGGCTGCTGTCACTGGTGGAGTGGCCTTGAAACCAATTCTAGGGATGTTAGTTTTTGGACTGGCATTTTCTCTCCCATTTGTGGTATTCTCTTTCTTCCCATCTCTAATGAAAAAGATGCCTAAATCTGGTGGATGGTTAAATGTTGTGAAAGTTGTATTTGCATTTATATTACTGGCATTTAGCTTAAAGTTTCTATCAATGGTAGATATCTATTTTGGATATGGAATTATCAATAGATCTCTATTTATTTCTAGCTGGATAGCAATATCTATCATTGCATCTCTATATCTTCTTGGTATGTTTAATACCTCTCACGACTCTCCATCAAACTCAGTAGGTACATTTAGGATAGTACTAGCTATTACATCTCTCTCATTTGCGCTTTATCTAGTTCCTGGGCTTTTTGGCGCACCATTAAATTCACTATCGGGAATATTACCATCTCTGGATGGCTCAACCCAATTTATCAGCTCTACAAACACCACTTCAAATAACGAATCTTCTGTTACTAAAGGTTTATGTGGAGAGGCTAAATATGCTACAGTTCAAAATAGAGCCCCTCACAATCTTAATAGCTATTACACAATATCGGAAGCTATCGAGTGCGCTATCTCACAAAATAAACCAATTCTTCTCTCATTTAAATCTAAAACTTGCAGCGCATGCAAAGTAATGGAGGCTAATGTATGGAGTAAACCAGAGATTCTAGATATTTTAAATAATAAAGTTGTAATAGCCTCTTTATATGTAGACGACAGAAGTGAATTACCAGAATCTGAGCAGATTATTTCCTCTATTGACGGGAAACTTAAGAACACACTAGGCCGATATCTAAGAGATTATCAACTTAGCAGATTTAGTGTTGCATCTCAGCCATACTATGTATTAATAGACCACTCCCAGAATATTTTAACAACTCCAGTTGGAGAGTGCTCTGTCCAAGAGTTTAAAAACTTCCTAGAGAGCGGAATAGAGGCTTTTTATAAATAGAATATTTAATTTAAATCATCAAAGAGATGTTAAGACTCATAAAGAGAATATTATGGACTATTATTGCTCTATTTATATTTAGCATTCTCTTTTCCTCGATTTTTCCAGGCAGAATTAAAATAGTAGATAGTGTTAGAATGTTAGCACAAAGACCTATCATTAAACTGCTTGGAAAAGTTAAAATGGATGATATTCCAATATATACTTTTACTGATAATGGTAATGAATCTGATATATCTTTTGAGGAGTTAAAGATATTTTTAACTAATCTACCTCCCGGCAGTATCTATTTTACTAGCACTAGAAATTATGCAATAACCGAATTTATTCCTGGAAAGTGGAAACATACTGGAATATATTTGGGAACAAAAGAGCAACTTATTGACTATTTTGGAAAAAATTCTAATTTAATTTTTAAGCTAGATAGCCTAATTAACTCTACTGATATATATGTATTGGACAGTTACTCAAATGGAGTTAGTGTACATCCAATACAAGACTTATCAAATATGAAAATAAAATCATATATGACAGATTTTGCTGCTTTTACATACAAGGGACCTAAAAAGAATAAAATAGAGTATATACAAAATGCCCTTCATTTCTTAAACAGAGGCTACGATTTTGACTGGTTAACAGAAGATCCCGAGTCAATTTACTGTTCAGAACTAATATATCATTCATTCAAAACAATTGGTTTTGATATTCAAAAACGAACCACAACTTTTAATAGGGATGTATTTACTCCAGACAATCTATTTGAATTTTTAGACTCAATCTCTAATTCCGATAAATCATTTAAATTCTATGGGAAAATTTCTAAAATAGAGGAGAATAATGAAAACAATAATCGTCTGGAGCAAAATTAACATCTAAATTTCATCAAAAACATCAGAGATACTCTTTCTTACCTTTTTAAGTGAAGCAAAAGAATCTTTATCATCTCTATAACCAATAGCACAAAGAACAGCAGAAGAGATACCTTTCTCCTTTAAACCAAGTATCTCATCATACTTGTTATTATCAAAACCCTCCATAGGACAACTATCAATCTCCATTTCTGAAGATGCAGCCAAAAGAGTACCTAAAGCTATATAACACTGCCTTGCTGTCCAGGCCGATAGAATCTCTGGAGGGAGAGACCCAATATTACTCTTCATCATATCGGCATACTCTTTAGAATCATCTGGGTTCAGATTATTTATTTTAGCCCTAAGTTGGATATAGTTATCAATATCAACATCTGTAACATTAAGATTATTACAGAATAGAAATAGATGTGAAGCGTCAGTTATTTGACTTTGCCCCCAAGAGGCCTCCTTTAATGACTCCCTAATTTTGGAATCTGAAATAACAATAACTTTATATGGCTGAAGGCCATAAGATGATGCTGTCAAATTAACAGCCTCTTTTAGTATTGAGATATCCTCTTTTGAAACTTTTTTCTCTTTATTAAAATACTTTGTAGCATATCGCCACTTTAGTCCATCTATTATTTTCATTTTATAAAATCTTTAAATACACAATATGTAACAACACACAGATAAAAAAGATCATTTAAAAAGAGAATTTAAAGCTTAATAACTATTGACCTATCCTTACACTCTTCATAAAGATTTCTCACAGATAGTTTTAATATAGGATGAATATAATTTGGAATTATCTCACATAGAGGCTTTAATACAAAAGACCTTAAATGCATTCTCTTATGTGGAATTGTAAGATCTTTCTCTTCTAAAATTAAATTGTTATAAAAAATAATATCAATGTCCAAGACTCGAGAACTATATACCGATTCACTTTTTGAATCTCTAACTCTTCCTGCCTCTTTCTCAATACTCAACAACTTGGATAAAAGCTCATACGGCAACAAATCAGTTGATATTACAACACCTCTATTGATAAACCAATTCTCTGAATTAAAACCCCATGGTTCACTTTTATAGCTAGCACTAACCATCTCAATTTTACTAAAATTAGCAATAGAGACAATGGCTCTTTCAATTATTTTAGAGCTATCATCTAAATTACTACCGAGCAAAAGAGTCACTGAATTCATCTAAATTCTCAAATATTGATAAAGATACTTACTATAACATTCCAAGTTCAAACAAGGCCTCTTCACTCATTCTGTCTCTACTCCATGGAGGGTCAAATGTAAGCTCTATAGAGACATCTGAGACACCAGGTACGGTCAATACCGCATCATTAACATCCTCTAGTAGCTGATCGACCATTGGGCAATTTGGTGCAGTTAATGTCATAGTAACAAAAACCTTATTATTTGAATCAACCTCAATATTATATATTAATCCCAAATCATATACATTTACAGGTATTTCTGGATCGTAAACCTGCTTTAAGGCATGAACTATATTTTTTTCTATACTCATAAATAAAAAAATTAATATTGAAAAACAATTACAGTTTATTGTATAAAACTGCATAATATCTAATTTGATTGATCATAGATATTAATCCATTGGCCCTAGTGGGAGATAAATTATTTTTCAACCCTATTTCATCTAAAAAAAATAGGTCTGACTCAATTATCTCTTTTGGCTCTCTCTCTGAAAATACTCTAATAAGAAGCGAGATAATCCCTTTTGTTATTATAGCATCGCTGTCTGCTTTAAAAAAAAGCTTACCATCCTTATACTCCACAGACAACCAGACTCTTGATTGGCACCCCTTTATTATATTACTATCGGTCTTGTCACTCTCCTTAATAATTGGGACACTCTTTCCTAACTCAATTAAATATTCATATTTATCCATCCAATCTTCAAAAACCGAAAACTCCTCAATAATTTGATTCTGTATATCTTTAATTGACATAATTTATTTTATTGTATTATAGTTTATTAGTAATATTTACTTATTATAATTATTATTTTAACATATTTATAACTCGCTTCAAAGATTTAATAAAGTACTCTGCCTCATCAATAGTATTATAAACAGCAAATGAGGCCCTTAGCATAGAGTTTACTCCGTATCTATTCATTAGTGGCTCACAACACATTTGGCCAGACCTAACAGCTATTCCAAGCTTATCTAATATCATTGCTATATCTGAAGGATTCGTCCCCTCGATACTAAATGAAAACAGTGGTATTTTATTAGTAGTGTTACCATAAATAGTAAGGCCCTCTATCTTTGATAGTTGGTCTAACATATACTCAATAATAGACAACTCTCTGACATGAATAGCCTCTTTATCTAACCCTTTGACAAACTCAATAGCCTCTGCTAAAGCAGACTGACCAATGAAATTAGGAGTCCCCGCTTCATACTTTAATGGTAAATCGGCATAAGTGGTCTCTTCAAACGATACTGTTCCCACCATATCTCCTCCACCCATCCATGGCGGCATATCATTTAATAAATCCTCTTTGCCGTATAGCACTCCTGTTCCCGTGGGCCCATATAATTTATGACCAGAAAAAAGATAAAAATCACAATCCAAACTTCTTACATCTACATTTGAATGAACTATCCCTTGAGCCCCATCAACAAGAATCTTAACTCCCTTTAAATGACAGATATTAACTATCTCCTTAATAGGATTTACTATACCAAGGACATTGGAAATATGCGAAATTGCAACTAGTTTGACAGTACTATCGAGCATCAATTCAAGAGACTTTAAATCTATCTCTCCGTTATCAAAAATTGGCACTACTTTTAAATGAGCACCAACTCTATTACAAGCCAACTGCCAAGGTACAATATTTGAGTGATGCTCTGCAGCAGAAACAATTATAGAATCACCCTTATTAAGATACTTAGAACAGAAACTAAATGCAACAAGATTTATAGAAGCAGTTGCTCCACTAGTAAAAATAATCTCTTTGGTTGAGTTAGCATTTATATAATCTCTAATAATCTCTCTAGATCTTTCATATAATTCTGTAGCTTGTCCACTAATTGTATGCACAGCTCTATGAATATTAGAATTCACATATGAGTTCATACTATTTATCCTATCAATGACAGAAATAGGTTTATGGGCAGTAGCTGCATTATCTAAATAGACCAAATTATATCCATTAATCTTTTGATTAAGCGCAGGAAAAAGCTCTCTTATATTGGATGTGTCTGATATTTTGTTCATGATAAAAATATAATAGCTGCAAATTTAAAAAAACAAAATTGTCTATTATAACTTAAAAACATAAATTTGCCATATTAGTTTAATATTAAAAAGATGTACGACTATATAACTGGAGATATAATTGAGTTATCACCCACAGACTTAGTAATTGAGTGTAATAACATTGGGTATAAATCGCTAATATCATTACAAACATTCTCTGCTCTTAAAAAGGGAGATAGGGCAAAAATTTTCATCTATCAACATATCCGTGAAGATTCAAATCAGCTTTACGGTTTTATAAATAAAGAGGAGAGAGAGATTTTTCTTCAACTAATTGAGGTTTCTGGCATAGGACCAAATACTGGCAGAATGATGCTCTCTTCGTTAACTACCGACGAACTTAAAGCAGCTATATTAAGTGGAGATGTAACTAAAATAAAGAGTGTCAAAGGTATAGGGCTAAAAACAGCACAACGTCTAATTATTGACCTAAAAGATAAGATCGGCAAAAAACAATCTACCGATATAGGAGACACCATACCTGGATATTTAAGTAGCCCTCACAAAGAAGAGGCAATAACAGCACTTATACTACTAGGGTTTTCTAAAGCATCTGTAGAAAAAGTAGTATCACTAATCTTAACTCAAAATCCAGATATTTCTCTTGAAGAATTAATTAAGCAGTCTCTAAAAAAGTTATAAAGTAATTTTTTTTTAATACATTTGTCAAAAATTTAAACATAAAGTAATGAATATTCCTGCAGATCTTAAGTATTCTAAAGACCACGAATGGATTAGAATCGATGGCGAAATCGCTACAGTAGGTATCACCGAATTTGCTCAAGAGCAACTTGGAGATATCGTTTTTGTTGACATTCAAACTGAGGGAGAGACTCTCGAAAGATCGGAAGTATTTGGTGCTATTGAGGCCGTTAAAACTGTTGCCGATGCATATATGCCTCTTTCTGGTAAAATTATAGAGGTAAACCCAAATCTTGAGTCAGCTCCAGAATCCGTTAATAAGGACCCTTATGGAGATGGTTGGATGATTAAAATTGAGCTTTCAAACCTAGAAGAAGTAAATGATCTTTTAGACGCAGAAGCATACAAAGCTCTTTTATAAAAGTGGAAAAGAAAAAAAATAGAGGCTGTCTAAATAATAGGCGGTCTCTATTTTTTTTATAGTTTTTAGATTTTTATACTTTTGTTAAATAATCTTAATATTATGAAACATAGTTTTGGTAGTGACAACCACTCTGGTATTGCTAATGAAATAATAGAGTCTATTATTAATGCAAATCATGGTTTTTCTGTTGCTTACGGAGAAGATCCTATAACCAAAGAGGTTGAAGATATGTTTAAATCCCTAACAGGTACAGATGTAAACACCTATTTTGTATTTAATGGAACTGGGGCTAACGTTCTAGCAATAAGCTCAATGACTGAAAGTTTTAACTCTATTATTTGTCCAGAAACAGCTCATATAAATGTAGATGAGTGTGGAGCTCCAGAAAAGCTAACTGGATGTAAACTAATCCCTATAAAGTCGATTGACGGTAAAATATTTCCTAATCAAATTTTGGAAAAACTTGTCGGTTATGGATTTCAACATCATAGTCAACCAAAAGTTGTATCAATATCTCAACCAACAGAGTTAGGTACACTCTATAGTTTAGATGAGATAAGGCAAATATCTGATATAATACATAGTAAAGGTGGCTATTTACATATAGACGGCGCAAGGATATCTAATGCTATTGCATCTTTAAAAATTTCATTGAATGACTTTATTACCAAAACAAATATTGATGCTCTTTCATTTGGAGGAACAAAAAATGGACTAATGATTGGAGAGGCTTTGCTAATATTTAACAAAGATATCAAAGCAAATATTGAGTATAAAAGAAAACAACTGTCTCAGCTTTTCTCAAAAAACAGATATATTGCAGCCCAATTTAAGGCATATCTAACTAATGGACTTTATTTAGAACTAGCGAATAATGCTAATCAAATGGCCAAATATCTATCGGAACGTCTTTCAGATATATGTGAGGTCAAGATTTCTAGAAAAGTGGAAACAAATGTGGTTTTTGCAACAATCCCACTCTATTTATCAGAAGAGCTACAGAAAAAACACTATTTTTATGTTTGGACAGAAGAGATTAACGAAGTGAGATGGATGTGCTCATTTAACACAAAAAAAGAAGATATAGATCTTTTTATTGACGATATAAAAGAGGCAATTTACAAATTAAAAACAGATACTAATGGAAGTTAAAAGAGTATTCGATCTTTTAGAGAGAGCCGTAGAACTTTATCCAAAAGAGGATATTCTAGCTCAGAAAAAAGAAGGAAAATGGGAAAAAATCTCAACGCAAGAGTACTACACAAAGTCACACCTTCTAGCATATTCATTTAACATGTTAGGGTTGGAATCCAACGAAAAAATCATTACCATTTCTAATAACAGACCTGAGTGGAACTTTATTGATATGGGATGTATGCTCTCCAATAATATCCATGTACCAATATACTCAACTCTTTCCGACTCAGATTACGAATTTATAATTGAGCATTCTGATGCAAAATTAATCTTTGTAGGAAATAATATTATTGGAAAAAAAATTGCTTCTATTATTCATAAATTAAATAAAGAGATTATTTTAGTTGGCATTGAACCATTTGATAAGTATCTTCATATTAAAGACCTGTATAATAATGGATTAGAAGCCAATGAGATTATAAAAGATAAGATTAATAGTTATAAAAATACTATTAATGAAACAGATATAGCAACAATAATTTACACATCAGGAACAACAGGAACTCCAAAAGGAGTTATGCTAAGTCATAAAAACTTAGTTTTCAACTTCTTATCTCATGCCGTTCAGCAGATTAAAGATAATAGACACAAAATGTTGAGCTTTCTACCTTTATGCCATATTTATGAAAGAAGTATGAATTACGAATATCAATATTTAGGTATAAGCACCTACTATGCAGAAAGTTTATCAACTATTGCAACAGATTTAGCCGACTGCAATGCCGATGGATTTTGCGCTGTTCCAAGGGTATTAGAAATGATGTTCAATAAACTAGAAAATGCTTCTAAAGATTTAAAAGGCATCTCAAAAACTATATACTTATGGGCTTTTAATTTAGCATGTAACTATGACTATAGTAAAAAGAGCCTTTTTTATAAACTACAACACTTAATTGCAGATAAACTTGTTTACAGTAAATGGAGATCAAGATTGGGAGGAAAGGAGATGCTTATAGTTTCAGGTGGGTCATCTATTCAAGAAAAAATAATACGACTATTCACTGCTGCAAAACTATATATTTTTGAGGGATATGGAATGACCGAAACTTCTCCAGTTATTGCTGTTAATAATCCAAAAGAGATGATTATTAAAATTGGCACTGTGGGAAAAGTAGTTGAAGGAACAGAGGTTAAATTGGCTGAAGATGGAGAAATCTTAGTAAGAGGGCCACATGTTATGTTGGGATATTATAAAGATCCGGATTATACTAAAGAGGTAATAGATAGTGAGGGATGGTTTCATACTGGAGATATTGGACAATTTGTAGATACAATATTTTTAAAAATAACCGACAGAAAAAAAGAGATATTCAAACTTTCAGCTGGAAAATATATAGCTCCCCAAATAATAGAGAATAAAATTAAAGAATCTAGCTATATTGATAACTGTATGGTAATAGGTGCAAATGAAAAATTTGCATCGGCAATTATCAACTTAAACAAAGCTAAAGTTGAGGAGTTCTGCAATAATAATAATATTTTACTTAATGTAGAGACTCTAAATAGCAATATAGAGTTATACAATTTCATAGAAAAGGAGATAAGTAAAATCAATAAAACTCTTGCTGCGCACGAAAATATTAAAAGATTTAGAATTGTTATTGATGATTGGAGCCCAATAAATGGACTACTTTCTCAAACTCTTAAATTAAAAAGGTCAAAGATTCTAGAAAAATACTCCTCATTAGTGGAAGAAATCTATAACTTAAAGTAAATGAAATATAAATTAGTCCAAATAAATATTGCGCACTACTCCGATATTATTAATATCTGGAGAAAGTGCTTTTCTCAAGATGAGATTTATTTGACAAATTTTACTAATTTATGCCTTCCACATGCAACAACATTCGGTATGATGGAGAGTTCTACTGGATCCATAGTATCTTGTGCAACAATAATTCCATCATCATTTTCATCAGAAAGGGAAGTTGTGGGGGCATATTTATATGGGGTTGCGACTTTAGAAGAGCACAGAGGAAACTCTTTATCTAAAATAATCATTGAACACATACTTAAAAAATATAATCAGTTTGATTATATTTTAGTTAAACCCGCAACGGATTCGCTATTTAAATTATATCGAAACCAGGGATTCCCATTTACTCTATCAAGAAATGATTGTGCTTTTTCTTTAAAAAATGATATAATCCAGAAATTAAAGAACAGTCCTTACTATAGAAAATGCTCTGCACTATCAGATACTATAGATTATCCCAAAGTTTTATTATTAATAAATCGAAAATATTCTATTCTTAACGACATATTCATAGAGTATACGAACAATTTAAACATACCACACTACCCTATCTCAATATTCAAATACTCTATTTTAGATTCTTTATATAATGGATATTTACTAGACATCACATATATTGATGGGAAACTATCTTATTTTTTGGGGAAATTTAATAAAAACACCCTTCATATTGCTGATACAAATTACAACTTTTACGAAAAAAACTCACTAAACACTCTTCTTAGCAGAGTTTCTTTTTTAAACTCTTCTACTATATATATCATAACGAAGGAAATAAATTCAGAGACCCGAAATAATGATTTATTTGATATAGAAAAAAACATAACCACAGTAGAAGATGGGTTAATTCGAATTGAGGCTAGCGATATATCACTAGCCTCAAAACTAAAAAGCACCTATATAAACCTTCCAATGGAATAAAAACCCATTGAAAGTAAATTATCTTCCAAAATAAACCAATAAAACAGAAATATCTGCTGGAGATACACCAGGAATTCTTGATGCTTGAGATATTGTTTTTGGTTTATACCTCATAAGTTTTTGACGAGACTCCGTAGATATTGACAGCAACGAATTATAATCAAAGTTATCTGGGATCTTCACATCCTCCAATCTTAAAATTTTATCTGCAATCTTCTTCTCTCTCTCTATATAACCTTTGTATTTAATTTTTATCTCAGCAGATTCGATAATGAGTTTCTCTCTATTTTTAGCACAATCTAGTAAATCGAAATCACCTTTGGGCATATATGGTAAAAGCAGCAAAATATTATCCCAATCAATACTATTTACGTTTTCTTGTTCATTATAGTACTCTCTATTTGTGTCGCAAATCATTTGAGAATCAGACAAAGAAGAGTCATATGTTTCTCGTGGAACATTACTAAGTAATCCCCAAATATCAACCTCCGGTCTAGTGAGGATATCAGCAGCCTTCTTAGACTGAGTTATTGGTGATGATCCCACTGAGGAAAGATAATTATTAATAGTATCCGGACGAATAGAATAATTACACAAGGTTCCTGTTAAGCTATCAATAGATGAATATTTAGAAATAAAAGAAGAGTATCTTCTGTCACTTATTAAACCAAGCTCATAAGCTTTGGGCGTTAATCGTAAATCTGCATTGTCTTGTCTCAATAGTATCCTATACTCAGCTCTAGAGGTGAACATTCTATAGGGCTCATCCACTCCTTTAGTAACAAGATCATCAACCAATACTCCAATATAAGCCTCGTCTCTTCTGAGGATAAATGGCTCTCTAGAGTTTATTTTTAAATGCGCATTTATACCAGCAATCAATCCTTGTGCAGCAGCTTCTTCGTATCCTGTTGTACCATTAACTTGACCTGCGAAATACAATCCATCAACACTTTTAGTTTCTAATGTGTGGTTTAATTGAGTAGGTGGAAAATAATCATACTCCACAGCATAAGCTGGACGATATATCTTGATTGTTTGGAAACCTGGAATTAGTCGTAGAGCATTATATTGAACGTCTAGAGGAAGCGATGAAGAGAAACCTTGTAAATAGTATTCATTTGTAGACCATCCTTCAGGTTCTAAAAAAAGTTGATGTGAAGATTTATCAGAAAAGGTTTTAAGTTTATCCTCAATGCTAGGACAATATCTAGGTCCACGACCCGAAATCTTTCCAGAAAAGAGAGGAGAAAATGAAAAACCTAATTCTAATGCATCATGTACAGATTTATTAGTATGAACCATATAACAAGGTTTTTGACTTAATCCTGCTTGTATAGGAGATAATAAATCGTTATACGAAAATCTTTCTGGTAGTAAATCTCCTGGCTGCAATTCTAACTTACTTAAATCTACAGATCTTACATCAATTCTGGGTGGTGTTCCAGTCTTCATCTTATCAACCACAAAACCAAAATTTGACAATTGCTCAGATAAAAACTCAGAAGCTGGCTCTCCTACTCTACCGCCTGGTGCAGTATCACTTCCTATATATAATTTGCCATTGAGAAAAGTACCAGCAGTTAATATTAAAGCCTTACAATTAAATGATGCTCCTAATTCTGTAGATATGCCTGTAATTTTATTAGATGTAAATCTAAATGAGATAACTTTATCTTGCCAAATGGACAAGTTAGGTGTATTTTCTAAAATATACCTCCAATTTAATGAATAGTGCATTCTATCACACTGTGCTCGAGGACTCCACATCGCTGGCCCTTTGGACCTATTTAGCATCCTAAACTGTATTGTAGAACTATCAGTTACTATAGCAGTCGCACCTCCAAGAGCATCTATCTCTCTAACTATCTGACCCTTAGCAACACCACCCATAGCTGGATTACAGGACATTTGAGCAATTTTCCCCATGTCCATTGTTATTAAAAGTACCTTAGACCCTAATTTTGCAGAGATATATGCAGCTTCACATCCTGCATGGCCAGCTCCAACTACAATTACATCGTAACTATCTATCATATATTGTATTAAAAATATTAAGAGCCCTATCTTCAAGCTCTTTCATCAAATCAAATTCATCTGTAGTATAATCATTATATCCCAACAAATGAAAAACTCCATGAATCATAACTCTTAACAATTCACTTTCAAAATTCACACCATAAAGCTGAGAATTAGTCTTAACAGTATCTATACTAATTAAAACATCGCCAGAAATAGATGAATCTGTAGAGTAATCAAAAGTAATTACATCCGTAAAATAATCATGTTTTAAGTATTGAACATTGACATCTCTTAAGTAACTATCACTACAAAATACAAATGTAATATGACCGATTGTTGGTGGTACATTGGAGCAAGACATATTATCAACAACATGCTGAATCCACTGTTTAACCACTCTTTTTCTATTAAATCTAAAACTTATGTCTTGATTATGATAAGATAAAACCGCCATGTTACTTAACTAAAAGATCCCAATATTCAATAGCCCTACGTGTATGAGGAATTACAATAGAACCACCAACTAAATTAGCTACAGAAAGAATCTCAAAAAATTGCTCTCTGGTTACCCCTAGTTCAAAACACTTTTCTATATGATACTTTACGCAATCATCACATCTTAGTACTAGTGACGATACGAGACCTAACATCTCTTTTACTTGAGATGAGAGTGCTCCATCTTCATAAGTCCTTGTATCTAAATTAAAAAAACGTTTAAAAAATAAATTATCTGCATCGAGTATAACTTTGTTCATCTTGGCACGATATGTGCGGAATTCGTGAATCGAGTTCATAAAAGTAATTTTTTTGCAAAAGTACAAAATATAAGTTTAACATTTTTTTATTATTATGGCAAAAGTAACAGTAGTAGGTGCCGGTAACGTAGGCGCAACATGTACAAATGCAATTGCAAATATGCAATTTGCTTCAGAAATTGTATTACTAGATATTAAAGAGGGTCTTGCAGAAGGAAAAGCAAAAGATATGATGCAAACTGCAAAACTATTTCGCTTTTTTACTAAAGTAACTGGTGTAACCAACAATTACGAAGCTACAGCAAACTCAGATGTTATTGTCGTTACCTCTGGAATACCTAGAAAACCAGGAATGACTAGAGAGGAATTAATAGGTACTAACGCTAATATAGTTAATAATGTTGTAGAGAATGCTTTAAAATACTCACCAAATGCAATTTTAGTTATTGTATCTAACCCAATGGATACTATGACATATTTGACTCTAAAAAAGAGCAAATTACCTAAAAAAAGAGTGATTGGTATGGGTGGAATCCTTGATGGTAGCAGATTTACTGATTATCTTAGCATAGCATTGAATAAACCCTCAAGTGATATAGAAGGTATGGTAATTGGAGGTCATGGAGACACAACAATGATACCTCTTGCAAGACTTGCTAGTTACAAGGGAATCCCTGTAAGTAACCTTCTTTCTGAAGAGAAACTTGGCAAGGTAATTGCTGACACTATGGTAGGAGGTGCAACTCTAACAAAAATGCTAGGTACCTCTGCATGGTATGCACCTGGTGCAGCAGCTGCTGTGCTAGTTAAATCAATAATTCTTGATGAAAAAAGAACATATGCATGCTGTGTATCTCTAGAGGGAGAATATGGTCAAAATGATATATGTATAGGTGTTCCTGTTACAATAGGAAGCAATGGATGGGAAGAAATAGTTGAGTTTGACCTAAACGACCACGAAAAGGAGCTATTTAAAAAGAGCTGTGACTCAGTAAGAGCTACAAATAATGTTCTTTACGAGAACAATATTTTATAATATTCAAAAAAATTGCATCTTTGCGATGCAATTCGGGGTATTAGCTCAGTTGGCTAGAGCGCTTGCATGGCATGCAAGAGGTCATCGGTTCGACTCCGATATGCTCCACAGAA
>WPCG01061988.1_pt1 | contig 22240 bp, 21 predicted proteins | sample 5403311 | NCBI WGS metagenome assembly WPCG01 (sample SAMN12869467, study PRJNA574797) | sludge metagenome | isolation source: wastewater treatment of Control | place: China:Beijing | collected 2019-05-17 | reverse complement strand
CATGGGAGATAGAGAGTGTTGTTCTGGCGCTATCTGATGCCATATACTATACTATATATTTGAGGCTATTATGGTTTTACACCTGACTCTTATCACAGAACCAACCCGTGGCACTGGGGCACCGCCTCTCACCCTTCCGTCCTTTCAGAGAGCACCTTGAGCGCCTCCCATGCGGCGTCCTGCACGATATCCTTCTCATCGTCGAGCAAGGGACGGATCTGTTCAGCAACAGCCGGATCGCCGATCTTCCCGAGTGCCTCAGCGGCAGTTGCCCGGACCTCAGCCCGTTCATCCCCGAGCAGTGTTAAGAGCGGAGGAATTGCACGGGGGTCCCGAATCTCTCCCAGCGCAACAGAGACACCCCTTCGAACCCAGCGATCAGCACCCTCGAGGCAGCTGATTAGTGGCCCGACTGCAATTGGATCCCCGATGGCACCAAGCGACTTGATCACGACATAGACGACATCGCTCTCTGGATCGGAGAGGGATCGGATCAGGGCGGTGGCTGCATGCGGATGGTGGATCTTTCCAAGTTCTGTTGCCGCCTTCACGCGGTATGGGATGCTGACATGGGTGAGCTGTTCGACCAGTGTATTGATGCTCTTCCCATCCCGAAGCACCCTCCTCTGGAGAACGTCCATCTCATCTTCTTCCCTGATATCCAGATGCCATCCCCTCCCTATCAACTTCTACTTGCCCTGATCTGAGGTAAAAGTATCTGCTCACCCTTTCTTCCCGCTCCAATAATTTCACTTGAATTGCACCCTCTTTCCGGGTTGCACGTTATGGCCATCAGGCAAGGATCTGATAACTGATGCTACCTGCAGCCGAGAGACAGATTGTATGGATTGAGCCCTAATCTCTCTCTGACATCTTTACAATCCTTGCATATTCTCTTTCACTCAGCCTGAATCCTGATGCCACTAAAAAATCAAGTTCTGTTTGAAAGTGAATCAGCCCATCTTCAGCAGCCATAAGGAGAATGCCTATTGTTCCGGTAATTGGAATCCCAAGTTCAGAAGCTGCATTTCTTCCATCCCTGTCATCAATGAGTAGAAGAGCCCCGAGTTCCTGTGCACAAATGATTGCCTCAGACTCTCCACGATCCAGGTTTAGTGACAGTGCATCAACTGCCTGTCTATTATGAACAGTTCTGAGATGAATCCATCGAGAATCTGCAACCTCCGCTGAACCATACAAAGTTCCCCCTCGAATGACGACTTCATTATATACTTCCTCTGGAATCACGATCTCTTCAAAGAAGTCTTTCAGAAGAGAGAGTTTCCTGATCTTCGAAAGTGCGATAAGCGGCGTGGAATTTGAGACAACAACCATGGATTACCGCTCCAGATGCTTTCGGAGGGTTTTTACATCTGACTCTGCATCCTCGGCTGAATAATCAACAGGTATGTTATTCTCATCCAGGAGCATGATCATCTCCCATTTGCTCTTCATTCCTGCAAACTCTGCCGCTTTACCGAGTGATAATCTTCCATCCCTATAGAAAGCAACTGCCAGCGTACGACGTAGGAATCTGTCGAGTTCATCTTCACGGACTTTGATTACGGAAAGAAATGTTTTTGGTATGGTAAAGGTTGCATCCATAGGATCATCACGTTGTGTATATTTTACCTGAGGTAATAAATTTTCTTCCTGTTTGATTGTAGTGTCCGATTATCACCCATATAGGATTATCTTTCCGTTTATCTTACCCGCAATCCCACAGAGGCACACATGAGGCTTATTGAGAAACTCTGGAGATATACTAACACTCTACCCCATCCGGCATCCTGATTATCACTGAGAACAGATCTCTTCCCATCAATGATCACCCCCGACGATCTCCTGGCAAGTACCCGTGCCTACCTTGAAAGACGTGAAGCCCTCTTCTCAAAGAATGCGACACGGAGCAGTGATGCCATCCGGAGATACGATCGGAAGAAGGAAGATATCCGCTCACCGTACTCCCGTGACGCGGATCGGATCCTCCATTCGCGGGCATATGCCCGCTATATCGACAAAACCCAGGTCTTCTCGCTCCTTGAAAACGATCATATCACCCACCGGGTTCTCCATGTCCAGCTCGTCTCAAAGATCTCCCGGACAGTCGGACGATCCCTCCATTTAAACGAGGATCTTCTTGAGGCGATCGCACTTGGCCATGACATCGGGCATATCCCGTTTGGCCACTTCGGGGAGAAATGCCTCTCTTCAATCTGCGAACGCGAAAAGCTTGGATCATTTAAACATAATATTCAGGGCGTCCGTTTTCTGGATGAGATCGAGAACCTCGATCTCACCCATCAGGTTCTCGATGGCATCCTCTGCCATGATGGCGAATCAAATGCAACAACCCTCTCACCCATTTCGGTGCCCCACGATCATGCATTTGAGTTGCTTGAAGATCGATGCAGGGCAGCATCTGCGGGATACGAGATGATCCCGTCCACCCCTGAAGGTTGTGTTGTCCGGTTCTCAGACACAATCGCCTATATTGCCCGTGATCTTCGTGATGCAACCGAAGTCGGGCTCATCGAAGGCTTTGGTGCACTTCCAGAAGATATCAGGTCTGTTCTTGGCGAAGATGAGACAGAGATCATCAACCGGCTCACCCTTGATCTGATGGCATCAAGTGCTGGCAGTGATGATGGAATTATTGGCTTCTCAGAAGAGATTGGGGATGCATTAATCCTCCTGAAACGGTTCAATTACGATCAGATCTACGAGCATCCAAAAACCCGGTCACAGGATCCGATCATCAGGAAGATGTTTGAGGTGGTCTTCTGCTCACTCAAAGACGATCTGGAAGATGAACAAAAGAGATCCAAAATATTTACGGACTTTCTCGATACCCCCTGGCTCTCAGAAAAGTACCGTGCCTCAATCTCCCCGGCAGGTGCGATCCGCGACTTCATTGCGGGTATGACGGACCGCTACTTCGAACGCCTCTATCTCTCTCTTGTCCTTCCAAAGAAGCATGAGTCTTACCGGGACTAGTCGGGGTCCTCTTTCTGCTTCTTATTCAGATGTGCAGAAGCATACCGGATCGCAGGGTACATGCCACCTGCTGTCGGGTGCACCTCAAAGATATCGGCAAGCTCCCTGACAGAAAATTCTTTCTCTGCCATGAATGCAAGGTACATCGCCATTGCCCCGGCATCAGGGGAAGCTTCGGCAAAACTGAGGATCCGTCCGGTTCCTTCATCAACCATCAGGCTGCTGATCCCTGTCCTCCTCTCGGGCAGGGACCAGAATGTTCCCGGTCCTGCCGGTCCGGGAAGTGTATAGGTGATCCCCTCGTCGCTGATTGGTTCAATCCAGGCATATTCATATCCAAGACTCATTGAACGGGGGAGGTACGAGAGATCAACAGGATGGTCGCGTCCTGTAGCAGCATCAGCTGCCGCAAATCCCTGAAGCCGTGCAACCGGTGTGAGCCCCGGCTCCCCGATCACATCACCACAGGCAAAGATCCCGGGGATGCTTGTTTCAAACCTGCTGTTGACGAGAATCTCTCCCTTCTTTCCCTTATCGACACCTTCGATCATCCCGCTGTTTGGCAGAAGGCCTGCGGCAATGAAGACACAATCACAATCGAGGTGAAACCCGCCTCCATCAACTCCTGTAGCAGTATCTACTCCTGCAATACCTGAGACGGATATTTCTTCATGAATAGTGACATCATGGAGATCCTTTTTGGCTGCTGCCTTCAGGCGGGGGGAAATCTGATGAAGGAATTCGCTTCTGCTGATGATATGGGTATCTGTCCCGAATGAAGAGAATATATAGGCAAACTCAGCTGCCATCACCCCACCGCCGATGATAGCTATCCTCTCCGGCAGTTCTTTCATCTCTTTGATGGTGTGCGGGGTATATACTCCCGGAAGGGTGATCCCTGGGATGGCCGGAATATGGGGTCTTGAACCGGTTGCGATAATGATCCTGTCGGCGTCCTGCACCTCACCGTTCACAACCGCTTTCCCATCGATGACTGAAGCCTCTGCACCATAGATTACCTGTACTCCGGCATGCTTCGTCTCTTCATCAAGTATTGTGGCAATCGTCTGCTGTATGGAATGAATGCCCGCGATCAGCTCAGGAAACCTTACTTCAGGCATGCCACGGGTGATTCCTGACCTCTCACAGAGGGCAGCAGACTGGATCATTCTGGCACAATCATTCAGGCCGCAGACCAGCATGCAGCCATCATGCAGGCATTGTCCGCCAAGGCTTCGCTTTTCAATAAGGGTGACCTCTTCCCCGGCAATAGCAGCTCCCATAGCTGCCATCCGGCCCGCAGGACCTCCTCCGATTACCAGCATCATTTCTGTTCAGCCTAGAGGAGCTCTACTCCCTCATCCATTGGTTCTGCGAGGATCTCACCCGTGGTGGCATTCACCTCAACAATATTCCTTCCCCGGACCTGCCAGACCGGCACATGAACAAGCCAGACCTTCAGATTGATCTGCTCACGATTCGGCTTGAAGGTCTTCTCCTCTGAAAAGATCGCATCGCCACTCTCCGTCTTGATCCGGATCCTCTGGGAGAGCGCAGCTGTTAAAGCCTGGAGGATCTGGGTCTCCGCATCCTTTGCGGGGATCGATGGCCTGACAACCTCCGCATTGTCCGGGATCTCAACAGAAATTACCTCCTCGGGGTCAATCTCCTGACGCAGGCCATTGATGGCGCTGATAGCACCTGTTCCCTCTCCATCAAAACAGATCTGCTTTCCCTTGAATGTGGCCTGTCCCATGCAGGAGTACTGGTATGCCCAGTGTGGGATCAGCCTGAGGCGCGCCTCTCCTTTCTGCCCGGAGATACGAGTTGCCTCCTGCTGGCCGACATGTACCGGGAGGCAGGCAATGGTGCCAGGGGATGATGCCTGATGCCCAATCTGCCTCTCCTGCATAAGCCCTTCTCTTCTCTGCTGCTTTTGTACTGGTGGCTCTCCCGGCTGGATCCGATAGCGTCTCCCTTCAACCCGCGCCACAGCGGCTTCCCCGGCATATCTCCCAAGATCATCTGGCAGCCAGATTGAGGCTTCATGGGTGTTCAGTCTCTCGTTCCGGGTGAAGATTAGCTTTTTACAGGGTATCTTCTCACCATCCTCTTCAAGGATATATGGTTTATTATCAAAGATCCGTGTCTGCGTGGGATCATCGGTGCACATCACAAGAATACACTCTTTTCCTGAAACTGCAGAGAGATCGAAGGGATCGCCCTCTTCCTCTATATCATATCCTGCAGTTTCGAGGATCAGGGTAATCTCACGGATTGCACGCATCCGTACTGATTCATCCATACCCATACAGGTGTCCGTAAATAGAACAATATTTCGATTCACTTCACAGGCGGGCGAAGGGTTTTATTGAACCGGCTCGACTAGTACATAATGGATACCCCTCTGAAATTCATCCATAACCAGATCGTCGAATATTCTATGCAGGTAACGTATAACCCGCTGGAGAATGAGGGGACTGTTGTCTATAATCTCTTTTTAATCCCCAAATCCGAACGAGAATATGCGATCCAGATCATGAAGCGCGTGGCAGCAGCAGGTATTACGGTTGGTGATATGATCCGGTTTGTCGAACCGGGCGAGACTCTTGAGGGGTATACAATACCACAAGGAATGCTTGGGATATGTACTCTTTGTAGTATAACGCTGGATGGCATTCTTCTCAGGCGCGGAATTGTTACAAACCCTATCGGAGGCGGTATTATTGAGGTGGAGTCAAATCTTCCCCGGAGGTTCACGCATATGATCCTCTATGAAGCAACCACCTTCGACCCGCTTCAGGTGATGGCATCACAGAATCTCACTTCAGTAAACCGGGTGATGAAGGAAGGGAATGGAACTATCCTGGGTAATGTCCGTGAATGCCATATGGAGGCCGAGACGCTCCTTGCTGAAGTACTTGACGAATGTGTTGACAGCCATTTCTCCGGCATCCTTGAGGTCGGGATGCCCAATGCCTCCATCCTTGGCGTCTCTGTGAGCCCCCAGTACCTTGGTATCGTCGCCCTGGGGGGTACCAACCCCTTTGCGGCAATGAAAGAAGACGGTCATCCGGTAACCACCCTTGCGATTAAGGGTCTGATGGATTGCAGCCTGATGGAACCGATCTCACATTTCTGAGCATCGCCCTTTCTTTTGGTTCATACTAATATGCTAAATCTGCCTGCTAAATTCGTTCAACATTCAAGAGAAGAACAGTGACGCGCCCTTCCGCTCTGATTCAAACACTCGCAAGAGCCGCCCGAATCGCCGTTTGATCCCGGGTCATCAACAGGAGCTCCCTGAGGCCACCCAATCCCGCCAACTGCCCTGATGCCCCATCTCTTCTGACTCCCAATCCCGCTTTTTAAATATTCTTACATCGAAGAGAACACTGATGGATATCTGGAATGGCACCCTTCCTGAACCCGATGTCAGGACAGTGGATGATATGCGGATGGTGCTTGCTAATCCTTCCTGTGATGCTTCAGGTCCTCTCTACTATATGTATCGGGATCTGGCCATGAATGATGAGGATCGTGCGCTTCTTCGGGCAGGGCAGATCAGGTATGATATCACCATGATCACCGCCGGGTCTGTTTGTGGCGAGTTCATCAAGACAAAAGGGCACCATCATCCAGAGAACGCTTCCGGCGTTCCGTACCCGGAAGTCTACGAAGTCCTCTCCGGCAGGGGCCATTTCCTCCTCCAGGCAGCTGATCTAACAGACGTTGTCCTGCACCCGGCGGTCAAGGGTGACAAAGTCCTGATCCCCCCGGGCTTTGGGCACGTGACCATCAACCCCGGCAATGATCCACTGGTGATGGCAAATATCGTCTCAGATACCTTCTCAAGCGACTATGCCTTTTTTCAGGCATACCGGGGAGCAGCATACTATGAGACAGATGATGGCCGTTTTATCAAAAATCCTCTCTACACACGTGTTGCCGACCTTCGTGTTCTGGAGGCAGTCGACCACCCGGAGATAGGGATCGTCAGGAGACAGCCGCTCTACAGCCTTATCGGCGATCAGACGATTGCAGACCTGATGAACCGGCCCGAGCTGTTCACGGAGATCTGGGATCAGTGCCTGCGAGACTGAGCGCGGGCAGCCGCTTATGAGCACTCTTCTTTACCAGTGAAAATACCCGCTCCTGGATCTCATTTTCAGCTTTCCAGTGATTCCCTTCAAGGAATTCGAGTGCAGAATCAAGCTCTGCATATGAGATCCCAATCTCTTTCTCATCACTCTGGCCCTGCCAGAGACCGGCAGACGGCTCCTTCTTCATAATTGCATCAGGTATCCCCAGCTCTTCTCCCAGAAGATAGACTTCTTTTTTAAAAAGATGAAGAATTGGCTGGAGATCTGCTGCATTATCTCCCCATTTGGTACAGTATCCGATGAAATACTCTGTTTTATTTGAGGTGCCAATGACAAGACAATTCCTGAGATTTGCCTGGAAGTACAATATTGCCATCCGCGTCCGTGCCATCAGGTTACCAGTGAGGTGCGGCTTGTCGACAAAGCCGTCCATCCGGCGGTATGCCTCGATGATACCATCAATCGGGATGATCTGAAGTGCAACTGCAAGCCTGTCACAGAGTTCCCGGACATCCCTTTCATCTGCCGAAGGCGTAGTTGCAGAAGGGAGGAAGAATGCGAATACGCGCTCACTGCCGACAGCTGCTGTCGCCAGAGCGGCAACCACCGCTGAGTCGATCCCGCCTGATATTCCAAGAACCACTCCGTCTGCTCCCGAAGACCAGATCCCCTGCCTGATGAGGTTCTCGACCCGTGTCTTTTCACAGCCGATATCACACTGCATGATGATCAGGGATAGGTTGTACTCCGATACTACTGTTTGGTATCGGGTATGCAGGATCGAATCCTTTTGCCGATATGGTACACTGCATAGAGTGTTGAGGGGTGGCGTGCGGTATATGCTCCGAGAACTGCCTGGATATCCACGCCGCTTTCGTCTCTTTCCTCCCGCTCATCAAAAACCCAGTCAGAATGGAGGGCGGCATAGAGCCGGACCTCATGTGCCGGAATGGTTTCAAGAGGATAGATCCAGCGAATCTCCTCTGTTCCGGATTTGGATCCAAGAGATCTGATATCTCCCGATATAAATGCCCTGAAGACAGCTTCAGCCTCATCATCAAGGGTCTTTCCACTGGCAACAGCTCTGATCCCCGCACCTGATGCACATGCTGCAATATCCTCTTCTATTGTATGCTCAGGATTTCTCTTTTCGATCTGAAGGAAAACCCCCGCAGACGCAGCGATCTCTTCTGCACTTCTGCGAGCAACGCCTGCGCCATTATCGATATGAAGGGCATCCAGTTTGATATCACGTCTCTTCTCAGTGAGTTTCAGAAGGATCGAAAGGACAGTGGCGGATGCGTATCCCCCGCTCAGGGCAACGCAGATCCGATCCCCTGATCGGAGCCAACGGTTCCTGCGGATCTCCCGTTTTGCCTTTGCCTCCAGATCACGGATGAAGTGATCCCGGCAGAGTATCTGTCCTGAATAGCGCTGGCTGATGATTGCATCATTCCTGCACTTTGTACAGCGCAGATCGCCATCCCTGATCATAGCCTTCGATCACACCCTTATTAGATTGATGTATCTCATCACCAGTAAATACAATCGTATGGAATCTGCCTCCTAACCTGACAGGATCGAATGGGATTCGAAGATGCCCTGTCATCGGGAAGACAGGGCAGCAGGTATCATGATATTTTTCATCTCAGCAATCCAATAATAAGTACAATGCCACCCTCTGCCGATATAGTGCGGGATCTCCACAAGTACGAATACACGATCCTCTATGCAATAGAACGTCTCATGAAACGATACCGGTGGGTTCCTTTTGATGATCTGAAACGGATCACCCGCCTCTCGAAGAACGAACTTGAATATCGGCTGGGTGAACTGATGGAGAAAGATCTCATCAGCTACAATGCCGTCCCCTATCCCGGGTATGGACTCGTCTTTGCGGGATATGACTGCCTTGCCCTCCATACCCTTGCGGGTAGAAAAACGATCTCGGCACTTGGCTCCCTCATCGGGGTGGGGAAAGAGTCCGAGGTGTACGAAGCCCTTGGCCTTGGGGTGATCGTCCTCAAGTTCCACCGGGTTGGCCAGCACTCATTCCAGTCGGTCAGGTTGAAACGGGACTATATGACAGATAATTCCCACTGCCCCTGGATTTTTGCCTCTACACTTTCTGCAGAGCAGGAGTACGAAGCATTGTTACGTCTCACCGGAAAGGTCAGGGTGCCTGTTCCAATTGACAGGAGCAGAAACACGATAGCCATCTCCTATATCCCTGGTGTGAACCTGAACCAGTGCACCCTGGCAGATCCCCGTCCCGTCTATGAGGAACTGATTAGCGAGATGCAGAAGACCTACTCGATGGGAATCATCCATGCTGATTTCTCCGAATACAATGTAATGGTGAATGAAGACCATTGCTGGATCATCGACTGGCCTCAGTGGGTTGAATGCTCCCACCCGAATGCAGATGAACTCCTCAGGCGGGATATCGAGACGATCGTCACCTTCTTTAACCGGAAATACCGGATGGGTATTAATCCGGATGATGCACTCTCTGCTATCACCGGGTGATAGGTATGCGGGTCTATGGGATCGATATCGTAAGGGGTTCGGTTCGTTCCCAGTCAAGACGCCCTTCATTTGCACTATGCCGGATTGAAGATGGTGAGATCATCTCTGAGACCGAGGTTTCGCTCTTCCGCCTTCTCAGGATACTCGATGCAGAAGAGCCTGATCTACTTGCAGTTGACAGCCTTCAGGAAGTAGCAGCAGATACAAAAGAGGTTTATCTCTTCCTCCAGTCTCTCCCCCCGAAGACCGAGCTCGTCTGCGTCACCGGCGGCGGTGACCATCGTGAGAGCCTGGCACAGGTTGCAGGCAGGTACAACCTCACCTTCAACCGTTTTGATCCCTTTGCAGAGGCGAGGACATCTGCCCAGGTTGCCTCTCTTGGTGCCGGGAGCCGGGTTGTGGCATTTGCCGATGCATGCCTGATCACCGTCTCGCGAAGGCGTTCTCCCGGCAAAGGCGGCTGGAGCCAGAACCGCTATACGCGGAAGATCCATGGCGCGGTCAGGGCAAAAGGCCGGGAGATCGAGATGACCCTGATTGAAGCAGGCGTACCATATGATAAAAAGGATTTCCGGGCATTCGGCGGCAATTCGCGGGTGATATTCCATGTCAATGCCAAACGTTCAGAGGTTCCGATCTCAAACTCCCGCGGATCCGATGTGCAGGTTTCTGTCACCCGGCCCCGGCTTGAGCGGATCCGTTTTATTCCCCAGACCAGCAAGCCGGGATACCTGATTGCTGGAATTGATCCCGGAACCACAATGGCACTTGCACTTCTGAGCCTTGATGGAGATCTCATCCACCTCTCAAGCTCACGGGTCACCTCAGTTGCAGAAGCAATTGCAGGGATCACAACCTATGGGCGCCCGCTGATCATCGCATCTGATAAGAAAGAGATGCCGGGAACCGTGGAGAAGATCCGCAGGTCCTTTAACGCCGTCTCCTTCCTCCCCAAAAATGACATTCCGGTCTCCGAGAAGTACGAACTTGCCGCTGATGTCAATTATACAAACGATCATGAACGCGATGCCTATGCGGCTGCAATGCTGGCATACCGGCACTACAAGAACAAGTTTGCCAGCCTTTCGAAAAGACTGCCGCCGGGAATTGCACTCGATGAAGTCCGTGCCCGTGTCGTCCGCGGCCTCTCTCTCGAACAGGCACTCGCCGAGCTTTCAGGAGACGAACTTCAGAAAGCACCTGATGAAGCCGCTGCACCGGAAGCAGCAACACCTGAGCCGAAACAGTCCCGTGAACAGGATGAGATGATCCGCAAGCTCCGGGGGCTTGTCTCCGAACTCTATGAGGAATCACAGAAGAAAAATGAGGAGATCTCCCGACTCCATCGCCTCTTAAAGGCGGAGCGGTCAAAGAAGAAGGAGACGGTACAGCGTGATGCCGAGGTGATCCGTCTCCAGGGGATCATCGCCAATCAGAAGAGATATCTCCGAAAAGAGGAGAGAAGAAATAAAGGGATGCGGAAACAGCTTGAGCGGCTGAAGACCTATGCCGACCTGAAACAGGGAGAGGATCTTGTACCGCTGAAGGTGCTTGATGCCCTCTCCCGTGATGCGATCCGGAGGATGCGGTCTGAGATGGGGATGGCGGCTGATGACTGGATCTACCTCTTGAGAACTGATGGATGGGGCATGAATGCGATCCGTGAGCTTGCTGATGCCCCGATCGCGGGAGTGATCGTAACAGGTCAGTCTCCCCCCTCGCAGGATCTTGAGGCAGCATTCCGTGAGCTTGGAATTCCCCTCCTTTCGGGAGAGGGACTTCGTATCCGGGTTCAGGGATCATTTGGGGCATGCCCAAAAAGCATCCTTCTGGAGCGGCATGCCAGATGGCGGGAGGAGCAGGAGCAGTATGAACGAAGCAGGAAAGCAGAGTCGATCGAGGATCTCTTCAAGTCGTATCGTTCGATGCGGGAACAGGAGGTGAAGAAAGGTGGATGATCGAATGCTGCTGGATGGAATCCGGGGGATTGTTGGTGAGAAGGAGACTGATGATGACTGTTCAGTCCTCGTTCTCGGTGACCGCTTCCTCGTGATGACCACCGATATGCTCCATGAAACCACCGACTTTCCGAAAGGAATGACCGATTATGAGATCGGATGGATGGCAGCAGCTGTCACCCTCTCGGATATTGCCTCGATGGCAGCCTCTCCAGCCGATCTTCTGATGGCAGTCGGGCTGGATGATCCATCACGCCTCCCCGGCATTACGCGGGGTGGCGACGCCTGTTGCCGGTCAGTCGGCGCACGGCTTGCAGGTGGCGATATTGATCGCCATACTGAACTGACGATCGTCTCAACTGCGATCGGTTTTGTGGATCATGGGAAGATCCTCAGGCGATCCGGCGCACAGCCCGGCGATCTCGTCTGTGTCACCGGTATGCCGGGGAGCGCAGAGGCGGGTCTTCGCGGAGATAAGCGGTTCTGGAAGAACCTGATCACTCCGGTGCCCCGTGTCATGGAAGGAAAAGCCTTCTCGAAAGGGGGGGCAACTGCAATGATGGATATCTCAGATGGCATTGCTCTCTCGCTTGCCGATCTTGGGCGGGCATCGAAAGTTGGCTTTTCGCTTGATCCCTCTCTCTTCCCGCTCTTACCGGATCTCCCCAAAGATAGGGCAGTTGATCTCTTCCTCTTCGGCGGCGGTGATTTCGAACTTATCGCAACAGTGCCGCCTGAAAGGTTCCCGGTTATGGGAGTGGATGCAACGGTTATCGGGGTTGTAACAGAGGATATGGCTATTCTTTCCGGGGTGACTCCCCTTCCGCATCGGGGGTATCTCCACCAATGGGAATGAGAGCCGGATCGATTGGTATTAATCCTTGATTGCTATACCCTGATCAATGTACTTCCATGCCCTGATTCCCTTCAAGCCGATCAACCCCAAGACCCGGCTCTCGTGTGTGATGGATCAGCAGGAGCGTGAAGGGTTTGCATATGCAATGCTTCAGGATGTTATATCTGCCGTGAACCGGACAGGTTGCTCGGCAACCCTCCTTTCGACTTCCCCCTATGCCTGCGAGAGTGCACTGGTTGCTGTCAGGGATGAAGGGCTCAACGAGGCGATTGATTGGGCGCTTCCGCAGTTCCACTGCCCGGCATTGATCATCATGGCTGATCTTCCGCTTGTGACCGCAAGAGCGCTCCAGCGGGTGCTCTCAACCGATGCAGATATGGCAATTGTCCCCGGCCGTGGGGGAGGGACGAATGTGATCTTTCTGAAACGCCCGCAGTGTTTCCATGCCCGGTACTATGGGTCGAGTTTTCAGAAGCACCTGGCAATGGCAGAAGAGTGCGGTTTTTCGGTGGATGTGATCGACTCGTTCCGCCTCTCGACCGATATCGATGAGAAGGAGGATCTCGTTGAGGTGCTGATCCATGGAAAGGGTCATGCACGGGAGTACCTGGAATTGCTTGGTTTTTCCGTGATGCATGAGAAGGGCAGGGTCGGGGTGGTAAGGGGCGATCCCTCCCGCACCTGATTCTTTCAACCTCTATTTCTGACAGCGCCCATAAAGAGGCATTCATCAGGGGCGATCGTCTCGATCCCTTCGCCCTCTCCAATCCCAATATCAAGACCACGGACAAGAACAACCGGGATGCATTCATCGGCCTCGCCCATCAAAAGCTCGGCTGCCGATGCAATACAATCCCCGACAGCACGCCTGGTCACCTCGAGCTCCCGACCAAAGAGATCCTTAGTGCCCCGGCAGTCGCCGACAGCTGACATACCCGAACACCCGATGGTAACGCCCGATACGCCAAGCCGCATTGCATGGGTTCTTGAATCGATGACGAGAACCGCCACTTTTCGTTTCGTTCTCTCAAAGATCTCCTTCCGTATCCGGTATGCCGAGGCATTCGGATCAAGGGGCAGGGGAATGATGGTGCCATCCGGGGCATTTGATCCGTCTACTCCGGCATTTGGCAGAAGTGTCCCATCTTTTAAACAGAGGAGAAATCCCGGTATTCCGCCGATCACCTCATCGGATTCGGAGATGACCACCTCGGCAACCCGTGGATCCATAGCATAGCGCTCTGCATATCGAAGGGCATCGTCTGATGGTATTACATCGTCAAGCGTTATAACACGCCCTTCTGCTGTTGCGAGTGCAGACTCTGCTATGACGATGATATCGTTGTCGTGAATTTCTCCAGCTTCACCGACTGAACCCAGGATCCGCTCAACAATATCGTCTCCCGGCTGTATCAGCCCCGTTTTACATCCAAAGACAGAAAAGGAGATGCTCATCGTCTCCTCATCTCCCCGCAGACTTTAATCAGGTCAGCTGTTTCACGGATATCATGGGTTCTGATCATATCCGCTCCGGAATCGATCAGGAGGGCGGTTGCGGCGAGAGTCCCTGAAAGCCTCTCTTCGGCAGGCTTCCCCAGGAGATCGCCGATGAAACTCTTCCGTGATATCGCACCGAGGAGGGGTTTGCCAAATGTCGCAAACTCACTGAAACGGCGGCATATATCCCAGTCATCCTCAAAGGTGCGCTCCGGTACCCAGCGGCCAACCCCCGGATCGAGGATCAGGTCGCAGATTCCATGCTGTCTGCACCGTTCAATGACAACAGCCAATGTCCGCATCGTTTCGTCAGTACCGCGTGCATCTCCGGGTGCATGCAAGGCTGCCATTGCGATCACCGGGAGGCCGCTCTCTGCGGCAATCATCGCATATCCCTCGTCGGCAAGTCCATGAATGTCATTTATTGCGTTGATATCATACCTGAGGGCAACCTGAAGGGCTTCGGCATGCATCGTATCGACCGAGATTGGAATCTCAAGCCCTTCAAGCTCTGAAAGACACTGTTTCAGCCGCTCACACTCTTCTGAGACGGGAATCTCGCGGCTTCCCGGTGCGGTGCTCCGTGCACCGATATCGATGATATCTGCACCACCCTCAATCATCCGCTCTGCAGCTGCCAGTACCCTGCCAGGGGGAACAAATGATCCTGAAAAAAAAGATTCGGGGCTTGTATTGATGACGCCCATCAGCCGGACCGGATTTTTTCCGCCGATTCCGGTTTTTCCTATAGAAATTGTCCGCATGACCTCATCGTTTCCGCGGCGAAGGTATTCTCCATCAGGGTGGCAATTGTCATCGGCCCAACACCACCCGGCACCGGTGTGATCGCTTTTGCTTTTGTCTCCACCATCGCAAAGTCCACATCGCCGCAGAGCTTTCCATTCTCATCATAATTTGTCCCGATATCGATGACGGTAGCACCCCAGCCAACCATATCGGCGGTGACAAAACGGGGCCGCCCGACAGCAGCCACCAGAATCTCTGCTCTCTGAGTGATAGATGCCAGATCTGTTGTCTTTGAATGGGCAATGGTGACGGTTGCATCGGCATTTGTCAGGAGCGCAGCCATCGGCCGGCCGACCTCAATGCTCCGTCCGATAACAACGGCATTCTTTCCGGCAGGATCGATTCCATATTCGGAGAGGAGCGTCATCACTCCAAGAGGGGTGCAGGGGGAGAATCGGGGGGATCCGGAGAAGAGCCGCCCAAGGTTTGTCGGGTGGAAGCCATCGACATCTTTCAGGGGATCCACCGCCTCGATTACCGCATGGGTATCGATCTGCTTTGGGAGCGGCAGCTGAACCAGGATCCCGCTGATCATCGGATCAAGATTCAGGCGGTGTACCGCATCCAGCACATCCTGGGTTGATGCCCCGGCATCAAGTTCAACGCCAATTGATCCGATGCCAACCCGTTCGCATGCCTTGTGTTTCATCTTTACATAGAGCTGCGAGGCCGGATCCTCCCCGACAAGAACGGTGGCAAGGCGGGGATATAGCCCTGACTCCTCAATCTTCTCTCTCAGAAGTGCCAGCCGCTTCTCCGAGGTCTTCTTTCCATCAAGGATCATACTGCATCAGGGTAAAGTGGGAAACTGCCTGAGAATTCAACAACCTCTTCTCTCACAGCTTTGATGGTATTGGCATCATTGATATTGTTTATGACACGGCCAATCCAGTCGCCGATCTGTTTCATCTCATCCTCTTTCATCCCGCGGGAGGTGACAGTCGGGGTTCCGACCCGGAGTCCTGATGTGACAAACGGACTTCTCTTCTCGCGTGGTATGGTATTCTTATTCACGGTGATTCCTGCTTCCCCAAGTGCATTTTCAGCTTCAAGGCCGGTGATCCCGTGGTCTGAGAGATCGAGGAGGACGAGGTGGTTATCGGTTCCCCCGGAGCAGAGCCTGAGATTATTGTCGGCAAGCGCCTCTGCGAGTACACGGGCGTTCTTTACGACCTGTTTTGCATACTCCTTGTATGAAGGCTGGAGTGCCTCCTTGAAACAGACGGCTTTTGCGGCGATGATATGCATCAGCGGACCGCCCTGCATGCCGGGGAAGACTGACTTATCGATTCCCGGCCCATCCTCTTTTTTGCAGAGGATCGCACCACCGCGGGGACCGCGGAGCGTCTTATGGGTGGTTGTTGTGGTATAGTGGCAGACATCGATTGGGGAGTTGTGAATGCCGGCTGCAACAAGGCCTGCTATGTGAGCGATATCAGCCATGCAGATCGCGCCGACTTCATCGGCAATCTCACCAAATGCCTTGAAGTCTATCTCGCGTGGGTAGGCGGATGCGCCACAGACGATCATCTTCGGTTTTGTCTTCCGTGCCATCTCGGCGATTGCACCAAAGTCAAGTGTCTCACTCTCATAATCAACACCATAACTATGTACCTCATACAGCTTTCCGCTGATATTGACGGGTGAGCCATGGGAAAGGTGGCCGCCCTGGGTCAGGCTCTGGCTCATGATCACGTCGCCCGGCTGGATGGTTGCAAAGTATACTGCCTGGTTTGCCTGGCTCCCGGAATGAGGCTGGACATTTGCATGTTCTGCAGAAAAGAGCTCACAGAGGCGGTCGCGTGCAAGGTTCTCGACCTCGTCATGGAACTCGCATCCGCCATAGTAGCGCTTGCCCGGATACCCCTCGGCATATTTATTGCACATAATTGAACCGGTTGCCTCCATGACAGCCCGGCTTACCACGTTCTCAGATGCGATCAGTTCAAGCCCGAAGACCTGCCTATGGTGTTCTTTTTCGATAATACCGGCGACCTCTGGATCGTCGCGTTGAAGGAATGACATATAAATAGAAATGGCGGTAAAAAGGTAATATCCTTTCTTGTAATCAGTGAGGCAAACCATTATCATCAGTGAGTCAGATCGTACAGAAGAGGGGGAGTGCGCGGGAAATGGATGCACGTATGAAGTTTCTTGAACATGAGCTGGAAGAGAAGGAACGGGAGTTGAAGATGGTGAAGCGCGAGGAAGAACCGGTACATACCGCCACAGCAGATGAGGATGAGAGGATCACCGCACTCGAGCGGAAGGTCCATGAGCTGGATGCCCTGCTCAAAGGAGTGACTGCTGAGATGCTGGATCTCAAATCAGTCACACGGAAACTAACCCGGAATCTTGAGGATCAGGAGATGCGTGGCGGCGATACCGCTTCAGAAGCTCCGCTTCGGAAAGAACCGCGTTCCCGATCGAGGATTGTTCCTGAAGAGGAGCCGGTCCGGGTCCGTGAGCGGCAAGCCCCGCCACCACCACCGCTGGCAACTCCGGGTCCTGAGGCAGAACCTCCGGTGGATACATCGGATATGGAACTGATCATGCAGCCGGATGGCACTCTCAGGCCTGAGAAGCGAAACCGGAATGACTACATTGTGGCGAGCAGTGGCTATGCTCCTGCAACCAGAATGAAGAAGGGTAAGATTGAAAGCAAGATCTATGAGGCCCCCGATGTCGATCCGAAGAGCGGAGTGACGATCTCAAAAAAAGAGAAGGAAGATGATACCTCTCCAAGGACGATCCAGCGGAAAAAATAACCGATATTGAAGGTATGATCGTTTGCACATAACCCTGCTTGAGATCGACAACTTCAAATCATTCGGACGAAAGACGAAAATCCCCCTTGAAACGGGTTTTACAGTCGTCTCCGGGCCGAATGGTTCGGGGAAGAGCAACATCTTAGACAGTATTCTTTTTGCGCTTGGGATCACATCGGCCCGTGGACTCCGAGCTGAACGGCTGACCGATCTCATCAATACCGGCTCAAATAAAAATACCGCCGAGGTGCATGTCAGTTTTTCAGATGGTACCCGGATAACGCGCCGTATCAAGCGGACCGCAAACGGCTATTATTCATATAATTACTTAAATGGACGGCTCTGCAAACAGGGTGATGTCCTCTCTTTCCTTGCCGGACATGGGATCAAACCCCAGGGCTACAATATCGTGATGCAGGGTGATGTTGCCCGGATCATGGAGATGTCGGATATCGAGCGGAGAAAGATCGTTGATGAGATCGCCGGGGTCTCTGAATTCGATCAGAAGCGCGAGCAGTCGATGGCCGAGCTTGAAGTGGTGAGATGGAGGATCGAGCGGGAAGAGATCCTTCTCCACGAACTCATCGAGCGGCAGGAACTGCTTAAAGTCGAGCGGGAAGCGGCGCTTGCATTCCGCCGCCTTCAGGATGAGCTGGATTCCTTCATTGCAAAGAGAAACGTCGTGAAACTTCGTGAGAAGAAGCGGGAAGAGATAGAGATCACAGGGATGATTGCTGATACTGATCGTGCACTCTCCAGAATTAATGATGATATCGCCCATGACGAGCATGAAAAGGCGTTTCTCCGCGACGAGATGAAGGGAATCGATGAGGAAATCCGCCAGAAGAGCGGACCTGAATACCTCCGTCTCCTCTCGCAGATTGAAGAGTCAAAAGGTGCTATACGGACTTCCGAACAGGGGATCCAGCGAAATACCCGCGACCGTGAAACAAACCTTGAGGCAATAAACCGCAAGTTTGCAGATATCAGGCGTTCGGAGGCAACAGTAAAGGAGAGGACCGAGAGTATAAGGAATCTCTCAATCGACCGGGCAAACCTCGGAATGGAGCTTTCAACCCTGAAAACGAAGATGGAGAAGGCTGAGACTGAACTGAGGGCCGCAAGCAAGGATTCCGAGGGTGCACAGGTCGAGATCTTCTCCTGTATGCAACAGCTTGAAGAACGAAAAGCAGAGCGCTCCCGTCTCCTCTCTGAAAAAGATACGGTTATTGAAAGGAGCAGGATAAGGGTCTCGGAACGTGAGCGGCTTGCTCCAAGGCTTCAGGCAGCACGCGATGAACGGAGCGAAAAGGAACGGGAGATCAGGGAGGCATCAGCCGATCTCGGGCAGATCCGTTCCGTTCAGAAGGTCCACGATCAGCAACTTTCTGCTGTCGAGAAGAAAGCGATGACTCTTCGGGGCTCGTATGAAGAGGTTCGGGCTGAGATCAGATCGCTTGAACAGAAACTGATGCAGCTGGAAGCACGGCAGCAGGCGCATGGTGAGGCAGGGGGCCGTGCTGTTGAGGCGGTCCTCGGGATGGGCGGGGTGCACGGGACTATCGCACACCTTGGAAAAGCACCCCCCGAATATTCAACCGCACTCAATATTGCTGCCGGAGGGAGGCTCAACCATGTTGTCTGCCAGGACGACTCCATTGCAGCCGATGCGATCCGGTTCCTCAAGGAGCAGCGCCTGGGAAGGGCAACATTCCTTCCTCTTTTAAAACTGAGGGTGCCGCCCCCGCTTCCCCCGCTTTCAGGTGATGGTGTCATCGACTATGCAATCCGGCTGATCGAATTCGATCCCGCATATGAACGGGCATTCTCCCTCGTCTTTGGAACCTCGATCGTCGTTGATACGATGGAGCATGCACGAAAGCTTCTCGGCAGGCACCGGATGGTCACCCTTGAGGGTGATCTCGTCGAACGCACCGGGGCGATGACCGGCGGCTCGGTGAAACGTGATATTAAAGGGTTTGGTGCCGCCGTCGATCGGGATATGGTGGAACTCCGTGAGCGGCTTGCCGGACTCCGGCAGGAAGAAGAGGAACTTGCTGCATCGATTTCACGACAGAATACTGCGGTTGAAACACTCCGCTCAGACCGGCAGGAGGCAGAGCAGAAGGCGGCACGGCTTGAGCTGATCGTGGAGGAATACGGGAAGCGGATAGCACAGCTTGATACTGATATTGCAGGCCTCGCTGGCGCCCTCTCCGAACTTGAAGGCGGTGAAGCCGAGATAGCGGCCGAGATCGCTGCTCTGGAAGAGACCCTTGATGCGATCACCGATCAGATCGGCACCATCAATGCACGGGTGGATGAGATCAAAAAGCGGATGGAGGCATCCGAGGCGGTCAGGCTTGCAGAGATCATCTCTGATCTGAAACGATCCATCGAGGATCTCGAGCGGCGTCTCCGGAATAAAGAGGCAGATATTGCAGATCTCCAGCGCGAACGCCAGTACTTCTCAAAACGCATCGAAGAGATGACAAAAGAGAAGGAGGAGTTAGTTGGTTCAAATATCCGGCTTGAAACAGAAAACAAATCTTATGAAGAGGAGATAAAGGTCTCCCGCGAACGGATCCTTCAGCTTGAGGAGGAGCAGCGGACATTCTCGGATGAGATAGAGGCGCTCCGCCAGAAGAGGAGTGCACTTGATGAACAGGTTGCCGATATCGAGCGACAGCTTATCCGCCATTCCAATGAGAAAGAACGGCATACGATCCAGGCAGAAGCCCTCAAGGAGCGGGCGCAGTCTATCGCCGCTGAGATCGCCGCGCTCGCCCCGGAGACAGAAGAGATCGAATGCGAGCTTTCTCCTGAGGAGATCGAGGAGGGAATTGCGATCACCGAGCGGCAGATCAGAAAGATCGGGGCGGTCAATATGCTTGCGATTGAGGAGTATGATCGAGTCGTGGCACGGGTGGGGGAGCGGACTGAGAGGAAAGATATCCTCTCCCGTGAACGTTCCGATCTTATTGAGCGGATCGAAGGGTTTGAGCGGATGAAACGCGAGGCATTCCTCTCGACATTTGAGGCGATCGACTCGAACTTCAAGGAGATATATGGGCGCCTTGCGAGGGGCTGGGGTCGGCTCATCCTGGAAAATGAGGAGGATCCCTTTGCCGGTGGTTTGACGTTTGAGGTGCATCCACAGGATAAGGATGTCCGGAGATTGAATATGATGAGTGGTGGGGAGAAGTCTCTTGTGACACTTGCCCTGATCTTCTCGATCCAACGGCATATGCCTGCCCCCTTCTATGGCCTCGATGAGGTGGATATGCATCTTGACGGATCCAATGTTGAGGGGATCTCACAGATGATCAGAAGTCTCTCCGAGACCTCGCAGTTTATCGCCATCTCTCTTCGGAAACCCATGATTCAGGGTGCAGACCGTATCATCGGGGTGACCATACGGCCGGACAAGAGTACCCTTGTTACCGGTGTGAAGTGCAATGCCTGACGAATCGATCAATGAAGAGCCGATCGAGATCCTCGTCCGCATGGCAGAAAGCGGGGAGATCGATCCCTGGAATGTTGATATTGTTCTTTTAACAGACCGTTTCCTCGGTGAGCTTGAGAGGAGGCGCGAGCTCGATCTCCGCATCTCCGGCCGGACGCTTCTCTATGCCTCCATTCTTCTCAGGATGAAATCCGATGCACTGATCGAACGGGTGCCTGATCCGGATGTCGAAGAGGAAGGGGGGGAAGATTTTGGCGATGATCTCTTCTTTGACGGGGATCAGGATGGAGAGGGGATCGAGTCGCATCTCGGTCCGATCGAGGTGCTTGAACGGGAAATCCAGCGGCGGATCAAGCGGAAGGAGTACCGGACACGGCCTGTCACCCTTTATGAACTGATCACCCAGTTGAAACTGGCAGAGAAGGAGGAGCGAAGGCGGCAGAGGCGGCGGCATCTGGCTGATGATGATGACCTCTTTGTGATCGCCGAGGATGTCGTCGAGATCGCCCATGAGGAGGCTTTTGAGGAGGCTTCATCCACGATCTATGCGACGCTCCTTCTCCTCGATCCCGATGGATGTACTCCGGTCCCTCTCTCCCTGATTGCATCTGAGATCGGGTGCCACCTGTATGATGTCTATATTCCCACGCTCTTTCTGATGCTTGAGGATCGCGTCGATCTCATCCAGGAGGACTTTTACGGGGAGATCCTGGTTGCACGGGTTCCGGTTCCCGCCCTTTGAGCGGGATGGTTAGATTGTGTTCCCGGATGCGCGGAGCTGCGTTTGTGATGGCGATGGTGGTCTGTTCATCTGGATCCTCTCTGCGCGATCCCCTCCCGGACTGGTATCGTCGGGAGCTACTCCCTGGTTTGTGGTATTCCGGGGGTCGGGCATCGGTCTGAATGCCTGTTTTCTGGTGATCAAAAGAGAGGGTATAAATGGGACTTCTGCGTATCTAATTAGGTCGCAGGGCAACGGGGTGCAACGAATCCGGGAACAATTCTCCCAACGATTCGCTTTACCCGGCCATCTTGCCGGGAAACCGGTCTGGTGGTGACATGCCCGTGTGGGGACAGCTGCTTTGGATATGGCAGCAGTTCCCGGGGCACGGTATCTCTGATGCCGGGTCCCAGAGAGGATGGTTGCAGGGGTTGTTGCCGCTGAATGAGAACCTATATAACTCTTCAGAGACAATGATTGTAGCTTGCAACGAGACACAGATTCGGGGTCAAACCCGGTGTCTGTGGACGCAATCCGC
>WPCG01171141.1_pt1 | contig 22258 bp, 16 predicted proteins | sample 5403311 | NCBI WGS metagenome assembly WPCG01 (sample SAMN12869467, study PRJNA574797) | sludge metagenome | isolation source: wastewater treatment of Control | place: China:Beijing | collected 2019-05-17 | reverse complement strand
TTGTCCCTGATTTGATGTTGGAGTTTCCGAGAGACTGCTCGAAAGCACAAAACCAAGATGCGGAGGAATATTTCCGCATCTTGGACCGCTTGTCGAACGAGAAGGTTGCATCCGTCCTCCGAAAGTCAGAGTTCCCATTCTTCCGGAGGACGAAACGTTTGTTTACTCTTTCGCCCACAAAGCCCGAACTGCGTGTATAATTATGTGATACACATTCGACAGGCAGGTGCTGAAAACCATGAAGGGAATCGGGGTATCTCCCGGAATCGCCATCGGCAAAGCGGTCATTCACTGGAAAGAGCAGATCGACATTCTTCGGGAGTACGTCGACGAACCCGAGCGGGAACTCCGCCGTTTTCACACCGCGCTGGAATTCGCCGGAGATCAGATCCGGGAATCGTACTCGCGGGTGCTTCAGAACGTGGGACCCAACGAGGCCGCAATCTTCGAGGCGCACGGTCTGATGCTGCAGGACCCCGACTTCACCGGACGGATAGAGCGGCTCATCCTCGACGAGAGCGCGAACGCCGAATGGGCGGTGAAACAGGTTTCGGACAACCTCGTCCAGATCTTCGAGAACATGGACAACGACTACATGAAAGCCCGCTCCGACGACGTCAGGGACATCTCCGAACGGGTGATCAAGCTCCTCCTTCAGGCGGGAGGGGTGGACTTCACCCAGCTCCATGAACAGGCCATCCTCGTCACCCGCGATTTCACCGCGTCCGACATGTCGCAAATACAGCGCGAGCTGACGCTCGGGGTCGCCTCGGAGGTCGGAGGCAGAACATCCCATGCGGCGATCATCGCCCGCACGATGCAGATTCCCTCCGTGATGGGGGCGCACGGGCTGCTCAGCACCGTGGGCAACGGCGACCTGCTCATCCTCGACGGCGAGACGGGGGAGATCTTCGTGAATCCCGACGAGGAGACGCTGTCGCGCTACAGAGAGAAGCAGGAGCGATACCAATGCTTTCTCGGGCGTCTCGCGGAAATCCGGGGAAAAGAGACGGTCACGCTCGACGGCGTGAAGGTCGAGCTGGGCGCGAACGTCGGTTCCTCCCGCGATCTCGACGAAGTGCTGAAGAACGACGGCGAGGCCGTCGGCCTCTATCGGACGGAGTTCCTCTACCTCGAAAGCCCCATGCTCCCCACCGAGGACGAGCAGTTCGAAGCCTACAAGAGCGTCGTCGAGGGGATGGCCGGCCGGCCGGTGGTCATCAGGACGCTCGACATCGGCGGCGACAAGAAGCTCGACTACCTCTCCATTCCCGAGGAGGAGAACCCGTTCCTCGGCTACCGCGCCATCCGCCTCTGTCTCGACCGGCAGGAGATATTCAAGGTACAGCTCCGGGCGATCCTCCGCTCGAGCGCCTTCGGCAACGTGCGCATCCTCTTCCCGATGATCTCCTGTCTTGAGGAGCTCCGCGAAGCGAAGGCGATCCTCGAGAACACGAAGGACGATCTTCGTCAACGGAAAATCCCGTTCGACGAAGGCGTGCTGGCGGGCATCATGGTGGAGGTCCCCTCGACCGCGGTGCTCTCCGACCACTTCGCGAAGGAGTCCGACTTCTTCAGCATCGGCACGAACGACCTCATCCAGTACACCGTGGCGGTCGACCGCGGGAACGACAAGCTGGCCCCGCTCTACTCGTCCTACCACCCGGCGGTGCTCCGCCTCGTGAAAACCGTCATCGACAACGGCAAGCAGGCCGGTATCCACGTCGGCATGTGCGGCGAATCCGCCGGAGATCCCAAGCTGATTCCGATCCTGCTCGGGATGGGGCTGACGGAGTTCAGCATGAGCCCTCCCTCCATCCTGCAGGCCCGGTGGATTCTGCGGAACCTTCGGATGAGCGACCTCGAAGAAGCGGCGCGGCACGCTCTTTCGCTGGGGACGGCGGCGGAGGTGGAGGCGTATTGCGGCACGCTGCTTCAGTCTCTCGACCTCTGCAGCTGAACGGAGGACCGGCCGCGCGCGGCCCGATCACCGTCATGAGCGCATCGATCAGCGGAACGAACCGTTCCGGTCTCCCCGAATTTCTGCGCCCCCTCTTCTGGGATGCGGAGTGGGCGGCCGTGGACTTTCTGCGCAACCGAACGACGATCATCGAACGGGTGCTGAACCTGGGGGACGAGGCGCAGCTCGCGTGGCTGAAACAGAATGTCGCGTCCGAGGAGATCCGCGCCGTGGTGCTTTCGAGCCGCCGCCTGAGCAAAAAGACCGCCCGCTGCTGGCAGAACTACTTCGGTCTGAGGGAGGAGGAAATGCGATGTTTTGGGATGTTCTCGACAAACCCCGACAATCTCTTCTGAAGGCTCTCTGCGCGAATCCCCCCGTCGAAGGCGTCTATCTCGCCGGAGGCACCGCGCTCGCCCTGATGTACGGTCATCGGCAGTCGGAGGATTTCGACTGGTTTCTCCCCGACAGTTTCAATCCCGGACGCCTTCCTGAACTTCTTCGACCGTTCGGCGGGGTTTCCGTGGCGGAGACGCACGCAGGGACGTTCCACGGTTGGATCGACGGCATCCGCGTTACCTGGCTTCACTACCCCAACCCGCTTCTCGATCCGTTGCAGGAGTCGCCGGAGCTTCCGGGGCTTTTCATGTCCTCCCCGCGCGACACCGGCCTGATGAAGTGGGCCGCGCTGGCCGACCGGGGAGCGCGGAAAGACTTTCTCGACCTCTACGAGCTCTCGTTGCAGGGCGTACCGCTCGAAGACCTCTTCTACCTGCTCCCGCGCAAGTTTCCCGGAAGCCGCCTCAACCTCTACCACATGGTGAAAAGCCTCAGCTTCTTCGACGACGCCGAGGGCGACCCGTGGCCCGTGATGCTGCGGAAGGTGGAATGGAGCGCCCTGAAACGCCACTTCCTGACCGTCCAGAGGAAGCTGCTGGGAATTCTGGGATAACTTTTTTCGTCATAGGAAAAAGAGGAGGGGAAACGCGGCTTATCGGCCCCCTCCTCTTTATTTGTCCGGCTATAAAAAACGTACGGCTCTATCTGGCCTCTATCTCGAACGCATCCCCTGCCGCTCCCGCGAAGAAGACGAACGTCCCCGCCCTTGCGTAGAATTCGCCCTCGTCCACAACGCTGTCGTAGAGCAGCGTCGCGTTGTTCTCGGAGTCGACCGCGATCACCCGCCCCTTCCCGGGCCGGACGAAGGAGAGGATCATGTCCTTGTCGGCCTTCCGCCACTCGTTCTCGGCATCGGGTCCGATCGTCACGCTGTTTTTCCCGTCGGCGAGCGACTCCGCTTCGTCCGCAGGAGAGAAGACGAACAGCGAGGAACGAGCCCTGATCTTCCCGTCCTTCCGAAAGAGCTGGAGGGCGAGCTGATCGCGGAACGCCGTCGCCGCGATGCTCGCATATCCGAGGTCTTCCACCTTCTGAAGGCCGTAGGCGAACACGTACCCGGGCAGCTCCGGGGTGACGGACGAACGGCCCATCAGCGTCCCGTTCATAATCTGGTCTGCGGGATGCGCGTTCCGCAGCATCCAGAGCACACCGTTCATCTCGCTGGAGAGCGATTTCGGCTCCTCGATCTCCTCCAGCCTCTGGAACGCCGGGACGTTCATGCCGAAGCCGGGAATCTTCTCCAGGATCAGGTAGACGTTCTTTCCCTCGGACGCGAAGTAGTAGGAGGTTCCCTCCCCGTAGTTATGAAACACTCCGTCGCTGTAGACCAGAGAAACGGGAGGAGGCGCTTCCTCTCCCTGCGGAGGCGCGGGAAGCAGATGGTGGATATTCAGCGTCCGCTTCTCCGGGTCGAAGAGAAAACGAGCCGCCCGTTGACCGTCGGTGTACGCTCCCTCGAAGGCGAAGAGCTCCGCGGGGATCGGCTGCGGTTCTCCGGGTTTTTTCAGAGGCGGCTTCTCCGGGAAGGGAAGTCCCTTCTCCTTCATGAGCGCGTCGAGTATCGCACGGGTAACGCCGGGCGCGTCCGCCCTGCCCGCGATGCTCGCGGCGACGACGAGGCGCTCCGCCGGGACGACCTGGACATTGGTGGAGTAGAACATCGTCCCGCCGCTCTTTCCGAGCACCTGAACCCCCGCCTCGCGGTAGTCCGGAATCCACGCGTAGTCCCACCCGAAAGCGTCCATCATCGCCCTTTCGTGCAGATGCTTCGTGAAAAGCGTAGGTTGGCTCTTCAGGGCCTCCGCAAGCGATGCCTCGCTCAGAATATGCTTTCCTCCCTGCGTGAAGCTGTCCGCGAAACGGCACAGATCCTCGGCCGTGGAGGAGAGCCCTCCCGCCGCATGTACCCGGACGACCTCGAGAGGGTATTTTTTGCCGGTCGGGACGTCGTAGTAGACGGCGACGTCACCGCCGGTCTCGCCGACGCTCGCGGCGCTGTCCTTCATCCCGAGCGGCTCGAAGATGCGCTCCGCGACGAAGTCGATGAACTTCTTCCCCGAGAGCTTCTCCACGATCATCTCCGCGAGCGTGAAGCCGTCGTTGCAGTAGATGCCCATCGCGCCCGGCGCGTGCTTCAGGTCCGACTCGCGCAGGACGTCCAGCAGCAAGGCGTGGGGATCGATCGCGGGCTCGTACTCGAAGACGAAGGTGGAGCCGGGAAGACCGGAGGAGTGGTTGAAGAGCATCCGCACCGTGATCTCCCTGTACCGGCCGTCCCGCATGACGAACTCGGGCAGGTGCTTCGCCGCGGGATCGTCGAGAGCGAGCTTCCCCTCGTCGGCCAGCAGCAGGATCGCCGTCGCGCCGAACATCTTGCTGGTGGAGCCGATGTTGAAGCGCGTCTCCCTGTCCGCGGGGCGGTTCGTCGCGCGTTCCGCCGCGCCGAACTGTTCGGAGTAGACGATCTTCCCTCCATCCATGACGGCCACGGTCGCCGAACTCCCTCCGCCGCTCGTGAGCGTCTTCCAGACGATCTCCCGGGCGGCGGCGACGGTCGCCGCGTATCCGGCGGGTTCGGCCGCCGAGCCGACAGTCGCGAACAACGAGGAGAACAGGATGAACACTGCAACAAAAGCGCCAAGCTTTTTCACGATTCTTTCACCCTTCCCTTTACTCTTCTTCTTCGGCGTTTCCGTCGAAAGTCCCTGAACGGCCGTTTTGATCTTCGTCGGATCCGGAAGCCGTTCCCCTGCGCTTTCTGCGCGCCGCTTTTTCAGCGTACATCTTCCTGTCCGCAATGTCCAGAAGGGAACGGACATCTTCGCCGTCCTCGGGGAAAAGCGCAACGCCGAAGCTCGCTTCCATCGGAATGGAGCGCCCCTCCGGCGTAAAAGGCTCCTCGAAAAGCGCTTCCAGGCGCCGGAGCAGCGGATCGAGTTCACCGTCGGCGCGCAGTCCTTCGAAGAGGAGCACGAATTCGTCGCCCGCGAAGCGGGCCGCGGTGTCCTGCTCGCGGAAGGCGCCGCTCAAACGGGCCGCCACCGCGATAAGCAGCGCGTCCCCGGTTTCGTGCCCGAAGGCGTCGTTGACCTCCTTGAAGCGGTCAAGATCCAGGAAGACCAACGCGACCATCGCCCCCTCGCGTTTCGCCCTCGCCATGGCGACCTCGAGGCGGTCGGTGAAGAGCGCGCGGTTGGGCAGCCCGGTCAGAAAATCGTAGTACGCCATCCTGTTCAAGCGCTCCTGCTCGCTCTTGATGCCGCCGATGTGCCGCATCACGCCCGAGTAGTGCGTCGTCTGCCCCGCATCGTCCTGAACCGACGCGATGGTGAGCCAGACCGGGTACACTTCGCCGTCCTTTTTCCGGTTCCACACCTCGCCCCGCCATACCCCGTTCCGCCCGAGGGATCGCAGGAATTCATGGTCGTACTGCCCCTCCCTTGCGGAGAAGATCGCAAGGGATCTTCCCTGCATCTCTTCGAGCCTGAAGCCCGTCAGCTCTTCGAGCGCGTCGTTGCACTCTTCGATAATCCCCTCGGAATCGGTTATCACCACCCCCTCCGTGATGGAGCGATAGAGGTGGGCAAGCTTCCGGGAGCGAAATTCGCTCTGCGCCAAAGAGATCGTCTTGATCGTCACGAATCGGAGCAGCGTCCGCCGCCAGTTGAGGAAGAGCGCTGCGAGCAGCGTAACGAGCAGAGAAACGGCGAGGGCGAAGAAGAAGACGATCCGCCCTATTCGTTTCGGGTGCAACGAGGCGAACCCCCCGCCGGAACGTGTCTCCAGCACGAAGGCCTGGCCCAAAAGGAAAAAGGGACGCGTTGAATGAAAAGACTCCGCGTCCCGTTCCCGAGGCGCATCCTCTCCGGAGGGGATGGAAAGCAGCGGAAGACCTTCTCCGCCGGGAAGAAGACGCTTGAGTTCGACCGCCATGACGTGCTGTTGCGCCCCTTCGTCCCGGAGCATCGTATCGTGGAGCAGAATATCGAAGTTGAGCACGAAACCGACAACGCCAAGCAGGTCGCCCCCCGCTCTCCGCACAGGACGGAACACGACGGAGCGGCATGCCCCGTCGGAGCCGAGAAGGTTGCTCGTCGCTTCGGAGGCGGTTTTCATGCCGCTTCGCACGGAGCGCTCCATAGCTTGTTTCAAAGAGGGGAAGGAGCGCAGATCGACCCCGGGAGACAGCATTCTCCGGTCGGCGGGCGCTGCATAGAGCACCGGAAAGGAGAGTTCGTAGAACGATGCGGCAGGCTGAGCAGCGACATCCCCAGAAGCGTCTTCGGGAGCCCCGCTCCCCGCTTCCGTCGGTTTTTCGCTTCCTGTCGCCAGCGAGGGAACGGCGGGCGCCCACACCACTTCGTCGACATGAGGAAGAGCGGTCAGATGGCCGACGAAGTTCGTAAATTCAACGGCGCCGACATGTTCGCCGCTCTCGAAAAAGCGCCCCAATCCTTCGATGCTGCAATCCCGCAGGTCCTGAAGCGACTGTATCAAGGCGCTCGAACCGAAGTCGGAAAGCATGGAGAACGCCTTCGAACGTCCGCGATCTTCATACGCGCCCACGAGCCATGTACACGACCCTGCCAGAACAAGGCCGATCAAGGCAACCCAGAGCACCTCCGCGTACACGAAAGCCGTCGAGTCGCGGAGCCGGGGGGAGAAGCGGTAGCCGACGAAAAGGACCAGGAGCAAGAGCAAGGACGCTCCCCACGGAACGAACGCCGCTTTGTACGGCTCTCTCCACCCGTTTCGCGCATCCGCTTCAAGAAGCAAAACGGCGATGACCCGTCGTGTGGCCGGTTCTATCAAAGGAACCAGCGCAGCGAAGAAAGAGCCGTTCCCTTCGGTGAAAGGTCCGAGCAGAATCGGGCGTTTGTCGTCGAAAGGGCGCCGGAAGGCGGTGGACCGGGCGCGGAACTCGTCGCCGGGAAGCGCGGAAACATCGGCGCGCACATTTATCAGGTAGACGAGAACGCCGCCCTCCCGTCTGCCGAGAATGGAGACGGACGAGCCGCGAGGCAGCACGGGAAGGACCGAGAGCAGCTGCTCGTTCAAGCGGGAGTAGTCCGGAAGGTAGAGGTCGGAGGCGCTGCCGGAGAGCGTTTTAAGACGCTGCGGATTCACGCTCTCCGAAAGAAGGCGCGCGGTCCGGAGCAGCTCCTCCTGCGCGCGCCGCGAAGCGCGGCGCATCTCCGAATACCCGAGGATGCCTCCTATGACGACAAAGAGGAGACAGGCGACGACGACTCCACGTTCAAATGCTCCGCGAGACCGAACCTTTTTCTCCATGGCAGGGATCCTCTCTCCTCAGTTCGCAGGGCTTTTTTTGCACATTATCGTCCGCGTTCCGCACGAACCGCCTTCGGGAAGGCGCCCCTTTCCGTCCGTGGAAACTATAAAATCATACCACGGGACGTTCTTTTCGGGCAATATGCAATTTTCAGCTACGTCCTTACGCCCGATTGCCGGAGAGGGTTTTTCGGGCCTTTCGCTTTGCTTTTTCTTCGTACATCCGCATATCCGCAGTGCAAATCATCTCCTGCGCAGTCGCCCCGTCTCCGGGGCGATGAACGGCGAGCCCCGCGCTGACGCCGCAGAGGAGAGAACGCCCTCCGACGACGAACGGTTCGGCGAACAGCGCTTCCACCCTCTTGACGAGGGAATACGCCTCCTCGACGCCTTCGAGCCCCTCGAAGAGAAGGACGAATTCATCCCCGCCCAGTCGAGCGACCGTATCCTGCTCCCGTACCGCTTCGTCGAGCCTCCGGGCGATCGCGACGAGCAGGACGTCGCCGGTCTCGTGCCCGTACGTGTCGTTGATCTCCTTGAAGCCGTCGAGGTCGAGAAAGAGCACGGCGACGTACGAGTGTTCCCGCCGCGAGCGGAGCAGCGCCATTTCGAGGCGATCGGCCAGAAGCAGCCTGTTCGGCAGACCCGTGAGCGAATCATGGTAGGCGAGATGACTGAGGCGTTGCTGCTCGGATTTTATGTCGCCGATGTGAGTCAGTACTCCGGCGTAGTAGGCGACTTCCCCGTTCTCGTCCGTCACCGCGTTCACCGTCAGCCATACGGGGTAGGCCTCGCCGTCCTTGCGGCGGTTCCACGTCTCTCCCTGCCAGGAGCCGTGCTCGCGAAGGTGCTCCCAGAAGCGGAGCGAGTCCTCCCCCTGCTTTCGCTGCGCGGAGAACATACTCGGACGCCCGCCCCGAATCTCGTCGAGCGGATAGCCGGTGAGATTCTCAAGCGCCGTGTTTCCGTCGAGGATGTACCCTTGCGGGTCGGTCACGACGATGCCCTCGGAGAGAGATCGGTAGATGTGCCCCGCCAGTCTGTGCCTCGACTCGCTCTCACGCAGCTCGGAAGTGCGCTGTTGGACGAGCTGTTCGAGCAACTCCCGCCGGTTCGCCGTGAACGCGACGAAGAAGGCGAGGGCAAGCGTCATCAGGATGCCTGTGAGGGCGGTGAACATACCCATCCTTGTTTTGTGGTACTTCAGGAAGGACGGTCCCGGGCGCAACGCCACGGCGAATGCCCTGTCGAAGGCGAAGAGCGGGCGGACAAAAGTGTACTCTTCGGAGTCGCCGGGTGTATTCCACATACCGAGACGATGAGGCGAGCCTTCCGGAAAGAGCCCCTCGAAACGCAGAATCGACACGTCCTCGTTCTCCGGCAAAACATCGTGCGGCAGCATGTCCGGCATGAAGAGCACCGAAACGACGCCTTTCAAGGAAGAGTCGAAAAAAGAGGAAAAGAGAGGGTGACAGGCCAGAAGCGCGGCGCTGAAATGCCTTCCGCGCTGAAGGCGGACGAAGGCCGCCGCAGACCGTCGGGTAGTCTCGGCGGTTCGTATGGCTTCGCGGATCTCCGGGAAGGATAAAAGGTCTTCCCCGACGGGAAACTCGTTTCCCGTCATCGGAGAACGAAAGAGCACGGGGAGATAGATCGGACGATCCCCGGCGCGGACCTTCGCGCCGGAGGCGTCGAGTTCGCCTATCTCAAGAGGGTGACGCCATTCGTCGCGCACGACGCTCTCGAATTCCCCTCGCCTGTCGGCGGATACGACCGGGCTCCAGATGATCGCCCCTATCTCGGGCGCGGACGAAAGATGATGCGCATACGTCCGGAACGATGCATAATCGAGTTCGGAGCGGGTTTCGATAAAGCGCGAGATTCCCTCCAGAACGAATTGGCGCAGATTGCGGAGACTATCGTTCATTCTGGCCGAACGAGCCTCCGCAATGATCGAAAAGGAGTGCGCGTGAGAACGCATCTCCCGTTCGTGAACCATCCAGGCGGCGCACGCTGTAAGGACGAAACCGAAAATCAAAGTGAGAGCGAACTCCAGATAACTGAACCGTCGTCGCTCCCTCCTCTTCCGGCGTCCAATCAAAAACCGCCCGACGAAGAGAATCGTCATCAGCAAAAGAGCCGACAGAGCGGGAAGAAACCACGCTGCGTCGAGCCGCCGCCTCCATACCTCGCCGGAAACGTCGAGCGCCAGAACGGCGTGCACCCTGTCCGATCCCGGCTCGATCAAGGGAACCCAGGCGGACACCCACGTCCCCCACCGATCCTCGACCGGTCCCGCCACGACGGCGTTCCCTTCGTCGAACACGGAGAGAAAATCGGGATTCACCGCGTCGTACACATCGCCCGGCGACGACCCGGCCTCCGAATCCTCCGGTTCGGAATCGACATAAAAAAACACTTCTCCGTCGTAACGCCTTCCGACGAGCGTCAGAAAGCGTTTCCCGGGGTATGCCTGGATGACCGATCGAAAGTAGTTTTTAAAGCTCTCGTACTGCGGAGTTCCCAAGTCGCGTTCGCTCCCCGAGAGCGCGCGGACATCCCGAAAATCGATCGTCTCCGCAAGGACGCGCGCGCTGCGCAGCAGTTCCTCGCGAAGAAAGGAGTCGATCTCTCTTGAGCGCCAAGCGCCGAACAGCGCTCCGGACAACAGGAGAACAACGATCATAAGGAGAAAAAGCTCTCTCGCGAACGGACGCATAGCGTTCTTTTCCTGTTCCTTCATACGTCGATTTCCTCCCCCCGAGCGGCGATCAACTCCCGGAGCGCCCTCTCCAGAAGCGCGTACTGCGATCGCACTTCCGGCTCCAATTTCCGAAGAGCGTCCGCGTCCCCCGCCTTTCCGGCTTTCTCCGCCTCGAACGCGACGGAGCGAAGCGCCTCTCCGCCGATACCGGCGGCTGCGCCTTTTATCGAGTGCGCGCATCTACCGGCGTCGGCGGCGTCGCCTTCAAGAGCCTGCGCCGCAAACTTCTCCAGTTCCTGCGGCATCACCTCGACGAACTCTTCCGCAAGCTCGGCCAGGGCGTCCTCGTCGCCCATAAGGCGTTTCAGAGCGGCTGCGCGATCGAAGACGGGCGCTGTCTTCTCTTCGGATGCGACCGGCGCGGGAGCATTCGAGCACGCATCCGACGGTCCGTTGAGAAGCCTGCGGATTACGGCGTCGAGCTCTTCCGGAGCGGCGGGTTTCGGAAGAAATGCGTTCATCCCGGCGCTCATGCAGCGCTTCCTGTCTTCGGGAGAGACGTAGGCGGTGAGGGCGACGACGGGGATCGATGGGTCGAGCGCGCCCGACGCGCCGCTCCTGATCATCCGCGTGGCCTCCACTCCGTCCATGACGGGCATCTGCACGTCCATCACCACCAGATCGCATTCATTCGAGGAAAGGTATTCCACGGCCTCTTTACCGTTTCCGGCGGAAACGGTCGAATACCCCAGCTTGCCGAGCATCGCCAGCGCGAACTTTCGGTTGACGGGGTTGTCCTCCGCCAGCAGTATCCTCTTGCCGGGCACGGTTTTTTGCTGTATCGAAGACACCGTGGGGAGTCCGCACTTCGAAAAACTCCCCTCGAAAGAAAACTCCGATCCCTTCCCCTCCTCGCTCTTCATCGCAAGTTCCCCGCCGAGGAGCGAGGCGAGCTCCTTCGCCATGGGAAGGCCCAACCCCGCGCCCTGATATGTTTTGGTGGTCGAGTCGTCGTTTTGCCAGAAACGTTCGAAGACGCTCCCCTGTTTCTCCGCAGGAATACCGACGCCCGTGTCCTGCACCAGGAAGCGCAGACGAACAGTTCGCTCGCGCTCCTCAAGAACGGAGACGGAAAAACGCACCTCTCCCCCGGGGGTGAACTTCACCGCGTTGTCCAGGAGATTTCTCAGTATTCTATACAGACAGCGCCCGTCGCCGTGCAGACGCAACGGGACGGGCGGGCGGGCGGAGAAGATGAAACGGAGTCCCTTCTCGTGCGCCGCCGCACCGAAGACGGTCTCCAGCTTCGAAAGCAGCTCGTCGAGGTCGAAATCCTCCTCGACCAGACGGTAGCGTTTTTCGTCGATGTTCGAAATATCGAGCGCGTCGCTGATCAGCGTCAACAACGCCTCGCCGGACTTTCGGGCGGAAACGGCGTACTCCCGCTGCTCCTCCGTCAGAGCGGTGTCGAGCAGCAGTCGGTTCATTCCAAGGAAGCCGTTCAACGGCGTCCGCATCTCGTGGCTCATGTTCGCGAGGAAACGGCTCTTGGCCTCGCTGGCGGCTTCCGCGCGGCGCGCCATCTCCTGCGTCTTGCGGGTGGTATCCACGAGAGCCGCGTTCATCAGGAAGAGTTCGTCCTTGCTTCGCCGCAACTCGTCCGTTCTCATCGCGACCTGTCGCTCCAAATCCTCCCTTCGGTTCGCCGCGGCGATCGCGAGCAGCGTCAGCACGACGGTCACCAGAATACCGGCGAAGAGGCTCATCCAGGCTGCCCGCGGCGGATAGAGCGAGAAAAAGCCCGGTCCTGGACGCAAAACGACGACGAACGTTCTGCCGAAATAGAGGAGGGGACGCACCGAGAAGAGGTCCGAGGCATCCGGCCATACAGGCGCGGAAGCGTCGTCTTCCTGCGTGGAAACGATGTGTTCGGGCGCGCCGACGCTATGAAGGCTCCACAAATCGCCGACAAGCACGTCCCGCTCCACATGCGCCTCCTCGGTACGCATCCGATTCATCAGAGTGTTCAGCTCGACGACCATGGCGAGAACGCCCATAAATTTGTCCGTTTCGTTGCGCGAAAACACCGGCTGAAAGACCACGATCCCTTGCAGCGGTCCGGGGCCGGAGAACAGAGGAACCACCTCCGTCGCGGCGGGGAGGCGCAAAGCGCGCGCCTCGTCGATGGCGACTCTTCTGGAAGGAACCGGGGAGAAGTCGATCCCCAGTATGCGCTCGCTCCCTTCGAAGGGCACGCGATAGAACACCGGATAGTAGAACGGGCGCTCCGGAGCAGGAACTCTTCTGTCCGCCTCGCCGTAGTCGCGGATGACGAAATCCTCCGCGACGAGCGAGCGCCCCAATCGTTCGAACGCCTCCCGATCTTCATGCGCGACGAGCGGGAGCCATGTCGCGCCACGCACCTCGGGCAACTCCTCCAGATGACCGGCGTATCCTTTGAACTCCTCATAATCGACGAAATCGCTGTACGCGAAGAACGCCGCCGCACCTTCGACGGCGATATCCATGAGATTCAGAAGACTGCTTCGCAGCTTCTCCGACTCCGAGTCGGCAAGCATGTGAAAGGTCTGCTCGCGCATCGCGCGCTCGGCTTCCGAGGAGACGAGGAGGATCGAACAGGTGAATACGAATCCCGCCGCGGCGACGAAGAGAGCTGCCGCATAGGAGTGATGCCGGAGATAGGAAGTTCTTCTCCTCGGAGCGCGGCGCAACGTCGGTATCCGCCATACGATGAAGAGAACGGCCAGAAGGACCGCGGCGAACTCCGGAACATACGAGGCTCGGAGGGCGTCGCTCCGCCACTTCCCGCCGTCGATATCGAGGGCGGCGACGAACGCCGTCTTCCCGGTATCGGGGTCGGCGACGGGAACCCACGCGGTGACGAGACTTCCCCAAATATCCATAAATGGGCCGACGACGACGCTCTTTCCCTTGTCGAATGCCTCCAGCAGCACGGGATCCGGGGGAACATACCTCTCCCCAGGGGGCGACTCGTCCGGCGAGCCTTCGGGCTCGGAATCGAAGTAGATAAAGATCGCCCCGTCGGCACGGCGACCGAGGAGCGAGATGAAACGACAGTCGGGAAAGGCGGAGAGGAGCGAAATGCTCTGTTCTTTGAAACGGCGGTAGTCCGGAGAAGCGCGGTCCGCCTCGGAACCCGAGAGGCGCTTGACAGCGCGGGGATTCACGCTTTCGGCGAAAAGGCGCGCGCGGCGAACCAGGTTGTGGCGCATCCCCAGGTCGGCTTTCGACACCCGCCACTCGCCGAAGAAAAATCCGGTCGCCAACAGGAGCACGACGACGAGAATATCGGCGAGACGCGCGGCGCGTATATGGGATGAACGAAAAAAGCTCTTCTTCATAGGCGCCTCCGGAATTCCGGTTCTTCGTGTACCTCGGCAACGGGGCCTCAAGCCCCGCTTCAGTTTCAGGATACCGCTTCAAGTATACTATACTCTCCGCCGGTCCGCCCGTTTTCCAGACCGAAGCGGCTCAGTCCCCTTCGAGAGGATGCAGGCGCGTCATGGCGCGGATTCGCTCCCTGAGAGGAGGGCGGTCGCGCTCCACCGAGACGGTCTCTTCCGTGTCCCCGTTCACGATGTTCTCCCGGAGCACGCGGATGCGGTCTTTCGTGAAACGGCTGTTGCGGTGCAGATGGCCGCAGAACCATTTTTCGTAGGCCACCTCTCTGTAGATCTCGTCCAAGTAGGCCGAGACGGGATCTCCATGAAGATACTTGTGAAGATCGAGCGCCTGCAGGATGTGGTTGGGGGCCGTGTGGGTGAGAATCCAGTCCACGCGCCACTCCGAGGCCTCCAGCGAATCGAGCCCCCGGCGGTACTCTTCGGCGGACGGTATCTCCTCGGGCCACCACGATCTCCCCGGAGTGCGCCCCTTTCTGTCCACGCTGCGGGCGCCGCCGAAGACGAAGCAGCGCTTCCCCGCGAGCGTGTAGACGTACCCCCGGCGCAGATGAAGAACGTGCGCCGAGACGACGCCGACCGGCGCGCCGAACCGTTCTTCTTGGGGGAGGGCGTCGAGCATGGAAAAGTTCTCGTGGTTGCCGTCCACGAAAAGAGTGGTCCAGGGGCTTTCTTCAAGGCGGCGAAGGGCGAGCCGCTCTTCCGCGCGCGGAGGGTCGCTCCATAGAAGACCGAAGTCGCCGAGGATGACGACCAGATCGTCCCGCTCCAGCCTCGCCCCTAGAGGAAAATTCGCCGTCCCGAGCCGATCGATCTCGAGAAGGCCGTGCGTGTCTCCGGTAAGAAAAATCATGCGCATCCGCTCCTTCGCCGTTTATTATACCGTGCGATGTGCTAAAATTTCATGAAGTCTTTCTTTTTATCTTTCGTATCGAAGGAGGCGCCTCATGACGAATCCGGAGCAAAAAACACTCGCCATCGTGTGCGGAGGAGGCCCCGCCCCGGGGATCAACAGCGTAATCAGCTCTGTTACCATAGAAGCGAAGAAGTCCGGGTGGGAGGTGTACGGCATCTACGACGGCTTCGCCAACCTGGGGAAGGGGGAGAAGAAGGTCGTCCCCCTGACCATCGACGCCGTCAGCCGGATCCACTCCGACGGGGGGAGCATCCTGCGGATCTCCCGGTTCAACCCGACGAAGAGCGACGAGTCGCTGCGGAAAGTCGTGGACACGCTCATCGAACTGGGGGTCACCCACCTCGTGACCATCGGCGGCGACGACACCGCGTACGCGGCCTCGCGCATCGCCGACTTCGCGAAGAACAGCCTCGGGCTGACCATCAACTTCGTCCACGTCCCCAAGACCATCGACAACGACCTTCCGCTTCCCGAGGGCATCCCCACCTTCGGCTTCGAGACGGCGCGTTCGCTGGGGACGCAGATCGTCTCCAATCTGATGGAGGACGCCAAGACGACGGGTCGCTGGTACCTCGCCGTCGCCATGGGGCGCGTCGCGGGGCACCTCGCGCTCGGCATCGGCAAGAGCGCGGGCGCGACCTTGACGCTCATCCCGGAGGAGTTCCCGGGGACGGAAAAGATTCCCCTCTCCCTCGTGGTGGACATCGTCACGGGCTCGATCGTGAAGCGGCTCGCTTCGGGCCGGAACTACGGCGTCGCCGTCACCGCCGAGGGGCTGATCGAGAAGATCCGCCTCGAGGACCTGGAGGCGGCGGACTGCCTCGAGTACGACGACCACGGGCACATCCGCTACGCCGAGATCAACTTCTCGGACGTCCTCAAGAAAGAGCTTCTCGTCAGGCTCTCCGGGATGGGTCTGAAGATGACGATCAACAACAAGGAAGTCGGGTACGAGGTCCGCTGCGCGCCTCCCAACGCCTTCGACATCGAGTACACGCGGAATCTGGGGTACGGGGCGTTCGAGTTCCTCCGCGACGGAGGAACGAACGCGCTTATCACCATCCAGAACAACCAGATCGTGCCCATCCCCTTCGACCAGATCCTCGACCCGGTCACGAAGAAGACGCGCATCCGCATGGTGAACACGCAGTCCATTCAGTACAGGATCGCCAGACAGTACATGATCCGTCTGGAGAAGAAGGATTTCAACCCGGGCATCGAGTTCGAACGCCTCGCGGTGGCGGCGAAGATGCCGCCGGACGAGTTCCGCAAGCAGTTCCAGTATGTGACGGACTACTGAGTCTCAGCCGCGTCGGGCGGCGAGGGAGGATTCGACCACTTCTTCGAGAAATTCGCCGAAGGAGATCCCCGCCGCCGCGGCGGCCTTGGGAACGAGGCTCGTCGCGGTCATCCCGGGAACGGTGTTCACTTCGAGGACGGAGGGGAACCCCTCCTCGTCGAGCCTGAGATCTACCCTGCCGTACGATGCGCACCCCAGCGCCGCGTGCGCGGCGAGGGAGGCCGATTCCACCCTGCGGAGGACGAACTCCGAAAGCGGCGCCGGAACGAGGTATTCGGAGGCCCCCGGCGTGTACTTCGAACTGTAGTCGTAGAACCCCGTTACGGGCTGAATCTCGATGACCGGCAGGCAACGAGGAACGCCGTCTTTCTCATACACGGTCACCGTCAGCTCCCTTCCGGCGACATACTCCTCCACAAGCACCCGCGGGTCGTAGCGAAAAGCGTCTTCGAGCGCCTCGGCGAGCCGGTCGGTCCCCGTGAGGATGGAGACGCCCACGGTGCTCCCCGAACAGCAGGGTTTGACCACGAGTTTTCCCGAACGTTCAAGGAGAGCGGGCATGTGCGGATCGTCAAGCACGTCGCGGACGCCTCGCCCCCGTACGACCTCGATTCCCTTCGGCACGGAGATGCCCTTCCAGCGGAAGAGCGCCTTGCTCGCCGTCTTGTCCATCGCAAGAGCGCAGGCCGCGTGTCCCGAGCCGGAGAACGGAACCCCGGCCATCTCCAGGGCGGCCTGGAGCGTACCGTCCTCTCCCCACCCGCCGTGGAGCGCGATGAAGGCGAACTCGACGCTCCCTTCATCGAGAAGCGCGAAAAGATCCTCCTTGCGGCGGAGATCCGCGGCCGTGACGTCGCGCCCACGTTCCGCGAAGGCGGACGTCACGGCCGCGCCGCTTCTGAGGGAGACTTCCCTCTCGGGGCCCTCCCCGCCGTAGAGAACGGTTATCATCATCAAAATTCAATCCTTTCCTTTATATCCGTATCCTGGCCCAATATTATACACATGCCCGCCTTCTTCCGCTCTTCTTTCTGGTACAATACAGCGAGACGGGTGTTTTCCCGTCAAGTTTCTATCGCCCATGACGGGAGGAATACACATGAATATACAGTGGAGCGACGAACTCGCCATCGGCATCGGCATCATCGACGACCAGCACAAGAAACTGATCGAGCGCATCGCCTCCTTCTCGCGCGCCGTGGACAGCGGCGACATGCGCAAGGTCGAAGAGACGGTGAACTATCTCGTGGGGTACGCGATCCAGCACTTCGGGGCAGAAGAGCTGATCATGATCCGCAACTGCTACGATCAGTTCAAGGAGCACAGGGACGAGCACAGCTGGTTCATCAAGCAGGTTTTCGACGTGCACACCAGCCTGATGGAGAAGGACTCCTTTACGCAGCAGCAGATCGAGGAGCTCCGCGACATGCTGTACAACTGGACGGTGGACCATATCATGGTAAAGGACAAACGCATCGCGCTGACGCTGAACAGCTTCGGCGGACCGTTGCGTCAGGGGGCCGGGCTCTCATGAACGATTCCCTCCGGACTATGAGCGACTTTCACCTCGACGTTCTCAAGGAGGTCAGCAACATCGGCGCGGGCAATGCGGCGACCTCTCTCTCCACGCTATTGGGGAAAGCCGTCGATATGCGTGTTTCGCGCGTTTTTCCCATGCCCTTCAACGAGATAACGGAGTACGTCGGGGGCGCCGAGCGGATGATCATGAGCGTCTTCGTACGCATCGAGGGAGGAATCTCCGGGAACATGCTCTTCGTGATGAGTCTGTCGGACGCTCGGGCGCTCGTCCGGCATATGACGGGAGCAACCGAAGACGGAGAAGAGGGCTTCTCCGAGATGGGGCTGTCCGTTCTTCACGAGGTGGGCAATATCATGATCGGCTCGTACATCACGGCGCTCTCCGACTTCCTCGGCTTCGAGCTGAGCCCGACGGTTCCGTCGCTGGCGATGGACATGGCCGGAGCAATCCTCGCGTTCAGCCTCTCGGAGATAGGAAGGAGCGGCGACACGGCCATCGTCATCGACGGCGCGCTCTCGCTGGACGGCGGAGCTCTCTCCGAGGATGGATCGGGGCATATTTTCCTGCTCCCCGATCCGGAGTCTTTCGACAAAATATTCCAGGCTTTGGGGGTCGCCGATAATGGCGACCGTTAGGGTGGGCATCGCCGAATCCGGGGTCGTACTGAATCCGAACAATATCTCGACCCTGGGCTTGGGCTCTTGCGTCGGAGTGACCCTCTACGACGAGAGAAGAAAAATAGGCGGGATGGTCCACGTTATGCTCCCCTCTACGGAACTCGCCAAAGGCGCGGATTTCAACAGGGCGAAATTCGCCGATTCGGCCGTCCCCGACCTGCTGCAGCAGATGATCCGCTCCGGCGCGGACCAGAGACGGCTCGTAGCCAAGCTGGCCGGCGGCGCGCAGATGTTCAACCTCGGCGGAGAGGCGGACTCGTTGCTGAAAATAGGCGCGCGGAACGTGGAGGCCTGTAAAAAAGCACTGTCTCTCCTGCGTATTCCCATTGTCGCCGAAGATACGGGCGGCTCGTGGGGGCGCACCGTGGAGCTCTTCTCGGAGTCCGGCATCCTCGAAATCCGCGCCATCGGCAAGACAAAAACCCATATTTGAATAAAATTCGGAGGCAGCGTATGAACACCGGAAAACACCTTCTCGGCACGGAGAGAGTAGGCATATTGTTATTTCGCCTCTCCCTGCCCTCGGTCATCGGCATGCTTGTCATGGCCTCGTACAATATTGCGGACTCCATTTTCATCGGTCGCGGCGTCGGCCCGCTCGGCCTCGCCTCGGTGATGATCTGTTTTCCCATCCAGTTTCTGGGGGGCGCGCTCGCCATCATGGCGGGGGTAGGGGGCGCCTCCGTCGTTTCGCGGAGCCTCGGCGCGGGAGATACCGACCGCGCGCAGCAAGCCTTCGGCGCAACCGCCGCATTCTCTCTTTCCGTAGGGCTGCTCGTTTCTTCGCTCTCCCTGTTTTTTCTTCCTTCGCTGCTCCGCCTCTTCGGAGCGACGGAGGGCATTCTCCCCTACGCGGAGGACTACCTCTCGGTCATCCTCTTCGGCGTGCCGTTCCAGATGTTCGCCATGGCGGGCAACCACATGGCGCGTTCCGAGGGACGGGCACGGATCGCGATGACGACGATGCTCATCTCCGCGCTCCTCAACATCATCCTCGACCCGCTCTTCATCTTCCAGTTCGGCTGGGGAATCAAGGGCGCCGCCGTGGCGACGGTCATCTCGCAGCTGGTGATGTTCGTCTGGATATTCGGCTACTTCTACAGCGGACGGAGCAGCCTTCGATTCATCCGAAAGAATCTGTTCCCGAAGCTCGCGCTCATCCGCGAGATCGCGGCGATCGGTTCGTCGGAATTCATCCGAATGGCCGCGGGCAGTCTCTCGATGGTGCTGATCAACGCCGCGCTCATTCGATGGGGGGGGGAGCTGCACGTAGCCGTTTACGGGGTGATCAACAGGGGACTCTCTTTCTTTTTCATGCCGATGATGGGCGTCGCGCAAGGTTTTCAGCCCATCCTGGGGTACAACTACGGCGCGAGACGCCTGGACCGCGCCAGACGCTCCATCAGGCTGGCGATGATCACCGCGACGGCCCTCTCGCTCGTCGGCTTCCTCACCTCCCAACTCTTTCCGACGGAGATCTTCGGCATCTTCACCACCGACGCGGAGCTCATCTCCGAGGGAACGCGCGCGATGCGCATCATCACGAGCATGTTCTTCGTCATCGGCTTCCAGATCGTCGGCTCGGCGATGTTCCAGGCGCTCGGCAAGGCCCGCCCCGCATTCATCCTCTCGCTTTCCCGTCAGGTGCTCCTTCTGATCCCGTTCGTCCTGACGCTTCCGCCCCTCCTCGGTTCAACCGACGGGGTATGGCTCGCGTTCCCGCTCGCCGACGCCCTCTCCTGCCTCGTGACGGTCTTCTTCTTCCGGCGAGAGCTGCGATACCACCTGATCGCCGCCCCCGAAACCGTCTAGAGAACAGCTTTTCCGCAGGAGACGAAGAGAACGCATCTTCGAGGCCGATTCTTGCTTGCTGGAACGGCCTCTTTTTCTGTCCGGAGGAGTTTTCGATCACGGCCGCCCCTATCCTAAATACCCGTAGATTCGAGCTCTTTGAAAGTATTTGACAGAACACACTTGAAAGATTTATCATGTGCCTCGTTCTGCACGTGCTTGCAGTGATCGATTATGTGCAAGAAGCGGCAAAATGACGGAACTCAATCTACAAGGGGGTTTTATTGATGGTGTTGCGCATGGTGTTGGTCGTCTTCATGCTTCTGCAGGGCGTCGCCGCCTTTGCGGCGGGTATCGACGCGCAGACGTTTCCTTTGGAGCGGAACGGGGTGAAACTGCACCTGCAGCGCATGCAGGCTGGGGGCGCAGCGGGAGAGAAGCAGCTGCTGATGGTGCACGGCTTGACGTACTCCTCGCACGAGTTCGATGTGGACGCCGGAGATTACAGCCTTGCCCGTTACTTCGCATCCAACGGCTTTTCGGTCTGGCTGCTCGATATCGCCGGATACGGATCGTCGCAGGAGGTCGAGGACGGATTCATGCCGAACTCCGACTACGCCGCCGAAGATATCGCGGCAGCCGCGAAGCTGATCCTCGAAACATCGGGGCAGAAGACGCTCGACGTCCTCGGTTGGAGCTGGGGAACGGTGACGGGCGGTCGTTTTGCGGCCAAGTACCCCGAAATGGTCCGGAAACTCGTCCTCTACGCCCCGATCGTCGCCGGGCTCGGCTCCTACGAAGTCGCCGACGCCTTCCATAAGAATACGTGGGAGCACGCCGCCGGGGACTTCCAGGTAAAGGCGGACGACTCCATCGACTACGAGATCACCGAGCCCTGCGTGGTTGCCGTCTTCCAGTCCAACAGCTGGAGATACGACGGGAAGGGAAGCCCCAACGGCGGACGTCGCGACCTTCTGGTGGACGGATCTCAGCGCCTCATCCCGACGGCCTCGATCAAAGCGCCCACGCTGCTGATCGTCGGCGACAAGGACCCGTACGTCTCGGTCGCGCTCTGCGAAGAGGCGAAGGCGACGTTGACGGCGGAAGGGTCGCAGCTGAAGGTCATACATGGAGCTTCGCACGCGATGATGATGGAGAAGCCCTACTATAAGCAGTTCCGCGAGGCCGTATTCGAGTTTCTAAAATAGAGCCGGGCCGTGCGCCTCGGGACGTAGAGTTCCGTCCAGTATCACGCTGCGCTTTCGGACCGGGGAGACACCCCGGCGCCGAAAGCGCTTTTTTTCGATATGCTACTCCTTCCGGTAGAGCCTCGCCGCCTTCTCCGCGGAGACGGTGATGCCGCGGATCATGGCGGAGCTGAATCCCTCGTGCTCCATGCAGTTCAGTCCGGAGATGGTGCAGCCGTTCGGCGTCGTCACCTTGTCGATTTCGCTCTCCGGGTGCGTGCCGCCCACGGAGAGAAGGCACGCCGCCCCTTTCGCCGTCTGCACGGCCATCGCGAGGGAATTTTTCGCGGAGAGGCCGACTTCGATGCCGCCCTGCGAGGCGGCGCGGATGGCCCGCAGAAAGTAGGCGATGCCGCACGCGCCGAGCGCGGTGGCGGCGAGCATGTCCTCCTCGCGGATGCGGAGCGTCTTCCCCACGTCGTTGAAGAGCTGCTTCGCCATCTCCAGCGCCTTGTCGTCCGGACCGTTGGAGGCGATGCAGGTCATCGACTCCCTCACGGCGATGGCCGTGTTCGGCATTGCGCGGGCGATGCGCATCTGTTTGCCGACCTTCTCCTCGATCTGGCGCAGAGAAATTCCCGTGACCACGGAGATCAGGATATGCCTGTCGAAATCGAGCGCGGGGGCGATCTGCTCCAGCACTCCGTCCACGCGCTGCGGCTCCACGGCGACGATGATCACGTCCGCTCCGTTCACCGCGGCGATATTGTCGCTCGAAACGTCGAACCCCTGCGTTTTGAAGTCCTCCAGAAGATGCACGCGCCGCCGTGTCAGCGTGATCCTGGCGGGGGCGAAATGCCCCGACTGCACCAACCCCTTCGCTATGCTCGTCCCTATGTTCCCCGCGCCAAGAATGGCGATCCTGAATTCTTCCGTCATATCTGCGAACCTCCCTTAAAAAGTGCGGACATCACGCGCACCCGATACCATGTCGCTTCGCTCGCGTGCATGCACGCGAGCGAAGCGACATGGTATCGGGTGCGCGTGAT
>WPCG01081494.1_pt1 | contig 22310 bp, 22 predicted proteins | sample 5403311 | NCBI WGS metagenome assembly WPCG01 (sample SAMN12869467, study PRJNA574797) | sludge metagenome | isolation source: wastewater treatment of Control | place: China:Beijing | collected 2019-05-17 | reverse complement strand
ATATCATGTGCAGCTGTTAAAGATCCAATAATGATATCTAAAATAGATGAAATAGCTCAGAGCGTAAAAGATAGAGTTGTTAACAATTTTGAGCATTATGGAATTACTGATTTCTTTTTAGATTTTAAAATTTATGGAAAGAATGGTGTAATGGCAATGTTTGATAATGTAGAGGAGAGCGTAGGGCATGAGCTTTTAATTATTATTGAGGCTGTTGCCGATACTCAAGAGAAGGCAAATACAATTTGTGGTTTTGCAAGAAGTACAATGCTACATTTTGGATATGAAGGTAGAATATCTACAGCGGGTAATTTAGCTTTCCCATTCTCTCCATCGGATTGTAAAGTTGGGGAGGTATATGAGTTTAGCGTCTATCATCTACTAAAAGTTGATGATCCTGCTGCTCTATTCCCAATTTCATACATAGATTTTAAAGAAGGTAAATAAAAAGGGGGCATAAAATGGAATACAAATTAACTGATGTTGCTTCTGTAATTAGAAGTAAAAACTCTGGTCCTTATGAACTTACTTTTGATATAATTTTTAAAGATTTTGAAATGTATCAAAAAGTAAAAGAGGCAAATGTAATTAATGAGAAGGTATTTGCTCCTCTTTATAATATTCCAGAGTCAGATATTATAAGTCTTGTATATTTCGATCCAGCAAAAGCTGTTAAAATTACTATTATAAGACCAATATCTTCTGGTGCTTTAGGAGAGACCGATGTTTATGGAGCTCAGCAACACGCTCCATTAATGAAACTAAAGTTTCAATTATAAATAAGCTGTTATGCGTAACCTAATTCAGGAATACTCTGTATCCTCTCAGTATTTTGCGCCGAGAGGTAGAGAGCGCCTGATGTTTTTGGGACAACAGATCTCTCAAAGACATCTGAATTACAACGATAGGTTAATTGGCATAGTTGGAGATGCAGGCTCTGGTAAATCATCCCTTATAAAAGGGATGTTTCCAGGGCTTGAATTGTCTAATGATGACGATGTTCTAAATCCACGAAAAATTATGCAGGTTAGAGACTCTTTAGAGGATCTGCATGAGGCAGCTTCTTACCATTTGGATATGAGGTTTCAGATGGCCTTTACTCAAATGTTTGAAGTTGTAGATTTTGTAAATAGAATGTTGGCTGCAAAAAGAAGAGTAATTGTTGAACACTTTGATTTATTGTATCCTGCACTACAGAAGAATGCCGATATAATTGTTGGAATTGGTGAAGAGATTATTGTGACTAGACCCAGCATTTTTGGACCACTACCTCAGAGTATATATACTATAGTTCATAAGTCTCTGAAGTATAGAAAGATGGCTCATACGGTTGAGGATGTGACAATGGAGATTCTTAAAACCGAATTTGGAATAGGTTATGATGAGTATTTTAGTTCAGATATTAGAAAGGGCTTTTTATTAAAGTTCTTTAGAGAAAGAGAGCTTGATTTTGATAGACTTTCAGATTTGATTAAAGAGAGACTCTCTCAAAATTTAGATGTCTCCTATTTTGACGAAGATCATATTAAGATTGGACAAGAGGTAGTTAGTTGTGATGGGCCAAGATTGCATATTACAAATACAAACCAAGTTGAGAGTTTTGATCTGGTAAAGAAATTTATAAGAGATCCAAAATCCAATACCTACTGTTTAGTTGGTCTTATTGGCAATAACCTAAATGAACTAGAGAATAGAAATACTATTAATTTCTTGATGAGAAAAGATTAATTATGAGAGTAATAAATACAAACGATATTACAAACCTTGTAGAGAGACTATCTATTGAAGCCAATTGTCACTTGACTTCTGATATATATAAAAGTTTTGGAGCCGCTATCAATAGAGAGAAATCTACATTAGGCAAAGAGATTCTATCTACATTGATAAAAAATGCAGATATAGCAAGAGAGGGTCTTAATCCTATATGTCAAGATACTGGGATGACAGTGGTTTTTGTAACTATGGGGCAAGACATATCTATCCAAGGTGGGTATATAGAGGATGCGATAAATATGGGAGTAAGGAGAGGTTATGATAAGGGGTTTTTAAGAAAGTCTGTAGTAAAGAGCCCAATTGATAGAGAAAATACTAAGGACAATACACCTGCAATAATTCATTATGAAATTGTTCCTGGTGACCAATTTCACATAACAGTTGCTCCCAAAGGATTTGGTAGTGAAAATATGAGTCAACTAAAAATGTTAAAACCAAGCCAAGGTGTAGAGGGTGTTAAGGAGTTTGTTATCAAAACAGTCTCAGAAGCTGGTGCAAATCCATGTCCACCAATTATTGTTGGAGTTGGCATAGGAGGCACAATGGAGAAAGCTGCATTTTTAAGTAAAAAGGCTCTTTTAAGGCCTGTTGGAGAGCATAATTCAGATCAACTAATAGCAAACTTAGAGAAGGAGTTATTAGAGTCTATAAATAATTTGGGTATTGGACCTGCTGGATTTGGAGGCTCAACTACGGCTCTTAGTGTTAATATATTAACTTATGCAACACATATTGCAGGACTGCCTGTATCTGTAAACATTGGTTGTCACGCAACAAGACACGCAGAGGGCTCACTTTAATTTAATTATTGCAAATATGAACGAGAGAATAGAGTTAAAAGCACCCTTCACAGATAATGATATTTTAAACTTGAAGGCAGGAGATATGGTATATATCTCTGGAATAATTTATACAGCCAGAGATGCTGCACATAAGAAGATGTGTGAAATGATAAAAGATGGTGCCGATATGCCTTTTGATTTTGCAGGTGCGGTTGTTTACTATGCTGGTCCATGTCCTGCAAAACCAGGTAAGCCAATAGGCTCTGTTGGCCCTACAACAAGTGGTAGAATGGATCTTTACTCCCCAATGTTAATTGAAAAGGGGTTAAAAGTTATGATTGGTAAAGGTCTTAGGAGTCAAGAGGTAATTGACTCAATTGTTAAACACTCAGGAGTTTATTTTGCAGCTATAGGTGGTGCAGCTGCTCTAATGGCTCAGAGTGTAGAGTCAGCACAAGTCATTGCATTTGAAGAGTTGGGTACCGAGGCTGTACGTAGATTAGAGGTAAAGAATCTGCCAGTAATAGTTGCTATTGATTCTAAAGGAAACAATATGTATCAAACGGGTAGAGAGGAGTATCAGGAGATTTAATTTTTTTTACATAATTTCTGTTTAAACATTTGGCGATATCTGTTGTTTAATTTATTTAAACACAGCATCGCCATATGTATTTTAAATTTCAAATTAAATTTGAGTATATTATTATTGCTCTTTATCTTTTGTTAGGGCTGTTGTGGATACTTTATTCCGATAATTTTGTTCACGCTATTTCTGATGATAAAAGAGTTATTACTCAAATTCAAACCTATAAAGGTTTTGGTTTTGTTTTTGTGTCTGCATTACTCTTTTTCTTTTTAATCAAAGCTCACCTAAGCAAGCTAAGATCGGCCAGAGAGAAAGCCAAAGAGAGTGATAGAATGAAATCTGCATTTCTTGCAAATGTTAGTCATGAATTTAGAACACCAATGAATGGTATTTTGGGCTTTTCTGAACTACTAAAAAATACGGATATTTCGGAAAAAGAGAGAGAGGAGTATTTTAATATCATTCAAAAAAGTAGTGAGAGGTTGCTTCTTTTAATAGATGATCTAATTACAATATCAAAAATTGAATCTGGTCAATTTAAAACAGTAAATAGTGCTTTTAATATCAACGAGATGCTCGCCTATGTGGGCTCTGTTTTTAGCCCCATAGCCAATGAGAAGGGGCTTGGTTTTAATATTGAATATATACAAGACGATTCTCCAATAATATGTACAGATAAGGAGAAACTTACATCTATGTTCAATTATTTAATTAGAAATGCAATTAAATTTACCGATAGTGGAGAGATCTCTATTGGGGCAACCATAGTAAAAGATGGGGTTGAGTTTTTTGTAAAAGACACTGGTATTGGAATCCCTAAAGATAAACAAGATGCAATATTTAGTAATTTTGTGAGAGGAGATCTATCCTTATCTAATCCATATCAAGGGATAGGATTGGGGCTGTCTCTTACAAAATCTATTGTTAACTCTGTTGGAGGAACAATAAAAGTAGATAGTGACTCAGGAAAGGGTTCTATTTTTCTTATTTTTATTCCTAAAGGTTATATTTGTGACAGTTTATAACCTCTAATATTTTATAAAAGATGAAAAGAGCCATTATTTTATCTGTTTTAACAGTTATTTTCTTTACATTTTTGAGTTCATGCAGTTCTCAGGAGATTGATGTAAAGCCTTTTAAGTTCGCCTATTTAGCAGATACTCATATTTCTGATGTAATTACTAATGTAGAGGATCTAGAGTTGTCCATAGATGACATTAATTCGCTAGAAGATATCGATTTTGTTATTTTTGCTGGTGATATTACCGAGTTTGGTTCGGACGAAGAGATTCTATTAGCTAAAGAGATAATTGATAGATTAAAAATTCCATATTATGTTGTATCAGGTAATCATGATTCTAAGTGGAGTGAGAGTGGGTGTAATACTTTTTTAAATGTTTTTGGATATGAAGTCTTTGATTTTGAGTTTAATGGGGTTAGGTTTTTAGGAACTAATTCGGGGCCCAACATGAGAATGGCTCCTGCACTTGTACCAAGAGAGAGTATGGTATGGTTAGATTCTGTTACCAATAGTGTGAATAAAAATACTCCAGTAATATTTGTCAATCACTACCCTCTAGATAATGCTATGTTAAACTATAAAGATGTGATTGAGAAGTTAAGAAGAACAAACATTCAGCTCTCTATGTGTGGTCATGGTCATAATAATAAGAGTTTAGATTTTGATGGTATACCAGGTATTATGGGAAGGTCTAACTTGAGAGGAGGGAAGGTTGCTGCTGGTTACCCGGGATATAATATTGTATCAATAGCAGGAGATTCTATTACTTTTGCCACAAGAAGTAACGGAGTTACTCAAGAACCATGGCATACTATGAGAATGGTTAAGAGAGTAGACAATCCAAATACCATTGAGAACTACTTACCAGATTCAGTTGCTGAGTCAATGGATATTATAAATAGAGATTCTCCTGTGAGTGTTGTATGGGAGTTTCAAGATGTATCAGACATAGGTTCAGCGCCTTATTACTCAAATGGAGTTGTGTTTATTTCAAACTCAGCTGGTTATATTAAGGCATTAGATTTTAATGATGGGTCTGTTAAGTGGGAGTTTAAAACAGGAGGTAAGATATACTCCTCTCCAATAGTAGATGTCAATGAAGGTGTGGTGATTGTAGGTTCTACAGATAGTTATATTTATGGAGTAGATGCCTCTAATGGTCAGTTGAGATGGAAGAATAGTGCAAACAAGAGTGTACTAGGTTCTGCTGCGATACATAGTGGATTGGCATTTATTGGTGCTTCTGATGGAACTTTTAGAGCTATTGATGTGAAAACTGGTGAGACAAGATGGATCTATGATCAAATAAAGGGTTTTATTGAGGCTAAGCCTTGGGTAGATAATCAGGGTGTTTATATAGGTGATTGGGCAAATATGGTTTATGCCTTTGATCCTGTTACAGGTGATCTTAAGTGGACATGGACCAATAGAAGAGGAAGAGGTCTCTCTGCAGCTGCCGTATGGCCAGTTAAAGCAAACGGAAAGTTATTTGTGGTTACACCAGAAAGAAGAGTTCATGCAATTGATGCTTCAAATGGCAAAGAGCTTTGGAGTGCTAGAGGTGGACGTGAAGCAATAGGCTTATCCGAGGATTTATCGGCAGTTTATATTAAAACAATGCAAGATACAGTTATAGCATTTGATACTAGATCTTATAATCGAAGAGATTCATCTCCAATTAAGATTTGGGAATCTCATGCAGGGTATGGTTATGAGATAGCTCCTTCTCCAATAACAAGTGGCTATGGTATGGTCTTTATTCCAACAGATAAGGGTGATATATTTAGTTTAGATGCACAGGATGGCTCTTTTTTGTGGAGATATAAAATGTCGATAGCGTTGATTAATTATGTTAAGCCTGTTGGGAATAATAGGTTATTAGTAACATCTATGGATGGAAAGGTATCATTGTTGCAATTATAAAATTTAATTGATATATTTATATCATAAACCAAATTAAACCAATTTATTATGGAACCTAAAATAGTAAAAAAGGCTCCTTTTGTTGTGGATTTACAAGAGGGACAAAGATATTTTTGGTGTGCATGTGGAATGAGTTCTTCTCAGCCATTTTGTGACGGATCTCATAAAGGAACAGGAATAACGCCAGTGGCCTTCACTGCGTCAAAAAGTGAAAAAGCGTATTTGTGTGGATGTAAACATACAAAAACACCTCCTTTTTGTGATGGATCTCATAATAAACTTTAGTATTAAAAATAAGAGTAATATAGTGGGGTGCTGCATAAATGTAGCGCCCTTTTTTATATAAAATTTGGCATATTAAAAAAAACATCTACCTTTGCACATACCAATCGGTAGGTATGTTTTAATTACTTTTATGGATACTAGAGAATTAATAATAAATGAGTCTTATAAACTATTTCTTTTGAAAGGTTATAAAGAGGTCTCTTTAAAAGATATAGTTGAGAAGGTTGGCCTAACAAAAGGGGCTTTTTATCATCATTTTAAGAGTAAAGATCAACTTTTTCTTGAGATTGCAGATGGACTTTTAGTTGAGAGTCAGAATAAGATATATCATTCACTACCAACAGATTCTCTAAAAGCTTTTTTGAATTTATATCTTGAGAGAGTAGTTGCATATGTAGACTATTTTAAATCGATTTTAATAGTGGATGGAGAGTCTACTCAAGGGATTGCCTTTTTTAATATTATGTTTGATGCACTTAAGTTGGTGCCAGGTTTTGATAAAAAGATGAGAGATGTTCATACATTTGAAAGAGAGTTGTGGTGTAAGGTGGTTTCTAATGCACGTAAAAATGGTGAAATATCTTCTAATATGAGTGATATGCAAATAGCTAGACTATTTATTAGTATAACTGATGGTATTGGTCTCCATATGATTTTAGAGGGTAGAATGGATGATGTCCCAGCAGAGATTTTCTCTTTAATGGTAGGTCTTTATAATCACATAAAGAGATAAAAAAAATTTGACACAACACATACCTAATGGTAGGTATGTATCTGTATAATAATTATATATAATATATGAAATGTAAATTGTTAATTGTAGTTGCCATTATTTTTAATTCAATCTATGCACAATCACAAGATTATGCAATAAAACTCAACTTAGATACAGCTATTGAGATGGCTTTAAATAATGGAGCAGAGATGCGTATCGCTATTTTGGATGTAGAGAAGGCGCTAATGGATAAAAAAAGTAATAACTCTGTAGGGCTACCAAGTGTTAGTTTGTATAGTAATTTTAATCACTATTATGCAATTCCAAAAATGATTGTTCCAGGAGAGATTTTTAATAAAGAGGGTAATATCCCAGTTGAATTTGGAACTAAGTTTGATTGGAATAGTGGATTGAAATTCAACCAATTGATATATAGTTACTCTTTTAGAAAAAGCAAAGAGATAATGGATAATTTAGTCTCTTTATCTAGAAGGTCTCTAGAACTCCAAAGAGATGAGGTAATATATAGTGTATCTTCGCTTTACTATCATATTTCTACATTGAATGGTCAAATGGCACAAATAGATAGTGCAGTATCTAATTTAGAGAGAGTTTATAAGCTCTCAACAGAGTTATCTAAACAGGGAGTTGTCAGAAGAGTCGATGCCGATAGAGTAAAGATAGAGATTAATAGGCTTTTATTATCAAAGGGAGATTTGGCCGATGTAAATCTTAGTAATATTGCTCTCCTAAAGGCTTTGTGTGGAGTTGATTCTAGTATAGAGATAGAAGTTAATTCAATAGATAACCTGGTTGCTTTTAATTCTGTATCGATGGATAATGAGTTTAGTCAGAATCTAGATTTAAACTCACATCAAATAGAGATTCTTAAGCTACAAAAAGAGATAACATCTCTTAACTATAAAGAGCAAAAAAACGGATTTATGCCAACCATCTCTTTTTTTGGGCAGCACTATTATCAATCACAGACAAATAAACTAGATTTTTTCTCAAAAGATGGAGCAGATTTTTATAAATCTGGAGTTATTGGCCTATCTGTAAATATCCCTCTTTTTGATGGATTTCTAAAGCGAGATAGAGCAAAATCGTATCTGATAGAAGGTAAGAAGATAGAGTCGATACTCCAAAGAGAGAAAATGTTATTGGATTCAAAAAGAGCTAATAGCATTAATATTTTAGATAATAGAATTCAACATCTTATTAAGGCAAAAGAGAGTGTTGATATATCTGATAGAGTATATTTGAGTAATCTAGAGGGTTACAGAGAGCAGACAGTATCACTTACAGATCTTTTATTATCGGCAAATGAAAGTACGAGCGTTAAGATTGAGTATATTATTCATTTGATGAATTATAAGCAAGCGCAATTAGAATTTAAAAAGTTATTTAATCTATTATAGAATAGTCATGAAATTAGTTAAAAAGTTTTTTTATATCGTTATAGCTTTTATTATCCTTTTTTTTGCAGGATATAAAATCTATTCAAATAAAGTCTCAATAGATAGAGAGTTGAAGGAGATTATGGAGTTTGTTAATGAGGTTCCTGTAAATGTTTATACGGTTAAGTGGTATGGTTTAAATGATTCAATTGTAGAAAATGGAGTTTTTGAATCAGTAGAGCAGGTAAATATTGTATCAGAGATTTCTGGTAGAGTTTTGGAAGCAAATTATATTAAAGGAGATTATGTTGCACGCGGTACTACATTGGCTTCAGTAGATAATTATGTTATGGAACAAGAGTTAAATGTGGCAAGAATAAATCTCTTAAATAGAAAAAAAGATTTAGAGCGATATCGTTCTTTATTAGAGCATGATGCTGTTACTCTTCAACAGGTTGAGATGTCCAAATTAGCATATAGTCAAGCCTTAGCTGCTGTGTCTACACTAGAAAAAGAGATTGCAAAATATAAGATTCAGTCTCCTGTTAGTGGTTATATATTATCTAAAGAGATTGATAAGGGTTCAAACGTAATGCCAGGACAGATGCTATATTCAATTTCTGCTTTAGATAGAATTAATTTTACTTTTTTAGTTTCTCAATCTACTCTTGATAGATATAAAAAGGGTGATTCAGTAGAGATAAGTAGAGTTACTGGAGTTGAATCGGCATTGTTTGGAAAAGTGAAAGGGGTTGCTGTATCATCCGAAATATCTGGTAGATATAGAGTTGTAGTGGAGATGGATAATAGAGGTAATAACATTAAACCAGGAATGACGGGTGTTGCAAAATTGAAAATAGATAGTAGAGATTCAAGATTGATTATACCTAGAAGTGCAGTATATGGAAGCTTGCAAAATCCTATAGTATTTATTATAGAAAATGGATATGCGAAAGCTACAACAATATCTGTAGAGTCTGCTAATCAGAAAGAGCTTTATGTAAATAATGGACTAAAAGAGGGAGATACAATTGCCATATCTGGGATTATTAACCTTAGTGATGGTTATAAAGTTAAAGTGTTAAACAACTAATTTGAAAAATAGATGAATATTTCGGAATTGTCGGTAAAAAGACCCTCACTAATAGTTGTTATTTTTATTACTCTCACCTTTTTGGGTGTAATTGGAGTTAGGTCCATAAACTATGAGCTATTACCAAAGTTTGCAGCTCCAGTTTTTATTGTGACAACTCCATATCCAGGAGCATCTCCGTCAGAGGTTGAAAATGGAGTTACAAAAAAATTAGAAGAGGTACTAAGTGGCATAACAAATGTGGATATTATACGCTCGATTTCTCAAGAGGGCTTCTCATTAATTATAGTCTCATTAAAAACAGATGCCGATATTGAGTACTCTACTAATGAAGCAATAAGAAAGATACAGGCTCTTAAGAGTGAACTTCCTGCTCTTTCAAAAGATCCATCAGTCTCTCAAATCTCTACATCTGATATGCCAGTATTGGTGTTAGGTATGAGATCTGCCATGCAGGATTATCAGCTATATGAGATATATAAACTCAGAATAGAGCCTAGACTTTTAAGAATTGACGGAGTAGCAGAGATCTCTTTGATAGGCAGTAGACCCAGAGAGATTCAAATTTTTGCTAATCACAAAAAGTTAGAAAAATACAAAGTATCGATACTAGAGGTTGTAAATGCTGTAGAACAGTCAAATTTAGAGTTTCCTTCTGGTTCAATTGCCGATGTAGATGGAGAGACATCATTAAGAATCTATTCAAAAATCGAGGATCCTCAGGAATTTGGAGACGTTATTGTGTCTGTGAAGCCAGATGGATCTAAGGTATATTTAAAAGATATAGCAGACATTGCAGACGCATCATCGGAGCCTGTATCAATTTTTAGAGTGAATGGTGTGGATGCTGTTGGTATAGAGATCAGAAAAAAGCAAGATGCAAACTCAGTAGAGATAAGTCAAGCTATTCAGCAAGAATTAAAAAATTTAGAGAGTGAGTTTGGGGATATTGATTTAAAATTCTCTATTCAACAAGATGGTGCTAAAATTATAAAAGATGCAGCAGACGGAGTATTAAGGGATCTTTTCTATGCTATAGTTTTGGTCTCATTTATAATGATATTCTTTTTGCATAGTATAAGGAATGCGCTGATTGTTATGATAACAGTGCCTTTGTCATTGATTGCTACTTTAATTGGTTTTTCTATTTTTGATTACTCATTCAACTTAATGACTCTTCTTGCTCTATCTTTAATAATAGGAACTCTTGTTGATGATGCAATAGTAGTGTTAGAGAATATATATCGGCACATGGAGATGGGGAAAAGTAGGTTAAAAGCAACCCTAGATGGTGTAAAAGAGGTGAATTTAACCGTAGTATCTACATCAATGGTATTGTTAGTAGTTTTTTTGCCAGTAGCAATCTCTGAAAGCATTATATCTCCAATAATAAGGCCTTTTTCTATGGTAATAGTTATTGCTGTTATTGTTAGTACCTTTTCTGCATTGACATTAGTGCCTCTTCTTAGTTCAAAATTTGCAAAACGAGAATTTTTAACAAATTATGGAAAATATTGGAGTTTTATAATAACATCATTTGAGAGAGGTATTGAGATTTTCTCCAATGGTATTATAAAGATGTTGCAGTGGGCAATAAGGCGAATAGCTCTCTCTTTAACAATAATTACTCTTCTATTCTTATCTTCATTAGCTCTTTTAGCTGGAGGTTTTATTGGTAGCGAATTTGTTAGTATGGGTGATGTTGGAGAGGGAATTATTAATCTTGAATTTCCCAAAAATTATACACTAAAACAAAATAACCTACTGACTAAAGAAATTGAAAGTTATATTTCTAAAAAAAGCGAAGTAGAACAAATTTTTACTTCTGTTGGTAGATCTTCATCTCTTCTTGCGGTTGAATCAGAGAGAGATAAAACAGAGATTAGTGTTAAATTAATTGATAAGAATAGCAGAGAGATATCTGCATCACGTTTTTTTAAGGACTTAGAAAATGAGCTGAATTCCACTTTTACCGATGTTAAGGTTAGATCAGGAATTGTTAGTTTAATGGGAGGAGCAGATGAGAATCCTATTCAAATTGTGGTTAGAGGTGCAGATAAGGAGTTATTGATGCAGTTTGCCGAAGAGCTTAGAAGAGATATCTCTATGATCCCTGGTGCAAGCAATACAAAATTATCCATAGAAGGTGGTTCAGAAGAGCTTGTTGTAAAGTTCAATAGAGAGCAAATGGCAAGATTTAATGTTAATCCACTTATCGCAGCCTCTTCTCTTTATACATATTTTGCTGGAAATAGGGATAATAAGTTTACTTCTGGAGATATGCAGTACGACATTCTTATTAGAGCAGACTCTTTTGATAGAAGCTCTTACGAAAATGTGAAGGGTGTAACAGTGATTAATAATTTTGGAGAACCTGTCAAATTAGAGCAAATAGCCTCAATTGAGCCATCCTTCTCTAGTACAAGATTAGAGAGATATGCTAGAATATCATCTGTTATGATTGAATCTCAAGTCTTAGGAAGAACAGTTGGAGCAGTTGGTGATGATATTAAAGCGATGATTGAGAGTAAAGAATTTCCAAATGGGATCGATTTTTTATATGAAGGAGATTTAAAATATCAAGATGATGCTTTTGGTTCTTTGGGAACTGCATTGTTAGCAGCAATAGTATTGGTCTACTTAATAATGGTAGCACTATATCAGAGTTATTTACATCCATTTGTTGTTCTATTCTCTATTCCACTCTCAATTATTGGTGCTCTATATGCTTTAGCAATGGCTGGTGATACTTTGAGTATCTTTACAATATTGGGTATGATAATATTAGTGGGACTTGTTACAAAAAATGCTATATTAGTTGTAGATTTTATAAATACCTTAAGATCAAAAGGCTCCTCATTAATTGTTGCAGTTAATAGTGCGGTTAAACTTAGAATTAGACCGATACTTATGACAGCAATCTCTACTGTAGTTGGAATGTTGCCTATTGCTCTTTCAAATGCACCTGGCAGTGAGTGGAAAAATGGTCTAGGTTGGGCACTAATTGGTGGAATAACCAGTTCTATGCTCTTGTCTCTAATTGTTGTTCCTTTGATATATATAGTTTTTGATAATTTTAAAAATAGGATAATTAAAACAAAAAATAATGAGTAAAGTTTTAACAATATACTCTACAAGTCATGGAACTACTGAGAGTGTTGCAAATAGAATACATGAGTCTCTTATATGTGTTCATAAGGAGATTGTAAATATTAAAAATTTAGATAAAAATATATCAATTGATAACGCAGATTTTATTATTTTGGGTACATCAATTCATGCGGGTGCAATAAATAAAAGTATCTCGAAGTTTATCGAAGATAATATGAGTAAGCTAAAAGAAAAAAATGTTGCAATTTTTCTATGTTGTATGAATGAGCCTGCCGAGCAAGAGCAATTATACAAAAATTTTCCATTAGAACTAATTGATTCATCAATTGCATGTTCAATTGTGGGTGGAGAGTTTATTTTTGAGAAGATGAATTTTGTGGAAAAGCTACTTGTTAAAAAGATTGCTGGGGTAAAAGGCAGTATTTCTAAACTTAGGGATGAAGAAATTGATGAATTTGTAAGTAAAATCAACTATTTTATAAAATAGTGTAGTTTTTGTTAAAATTAGTTTCATAATCAAAAAATAGAGTATATTTGCGTTGATAAACAAACCCTTACTATTGTTTAGGGAATTATAAACAAAAAATATATTTTGGATGAGAAATTTAACTCAACACGAGATTGACTCACTGATAGTCAATCTTTGTGTGGCAGAGGATTGGACTAATGTCTTTGTGCCCGAGATTTTTTCTGTGGAACGTATATATAATGTACGTTTTTCTGGAAGAGTAGTAATTGGTAAATTGGAGAAAGAGTTTAATTTACCAGGAGGGCTTAAACGAAGCTCTTGTATTAGAAATGCCATACTACATAATTGTGAAATAGGTGATAATGTTTTAATAGAGAATGTTTCTAATCATATCTCAAATTATAAAATAGGAGAGGAGTGCTTTATTCAGAATGTCAATGTTATTGCTGTTGAGCATAGTAGTTCATTTGGTATAAATACTCTCGTTAGTGTTTTAAATGAAACCGGAGGTAGAGAGGTGCCAATTTATCCAAATTTATCCTCCTCATTAGCTTATATAATTGCTCTATATCGGCATAAAAAGAGAGCAATAGAGCGTCTTTGGGAGTTGGTGGCTAGTTATGCAAAGGAGGTTGAGTCGTCCATTGGTTATATTGGAGATAGAGTTAAAATTGTTAATACAGGTACTCTGATAAATGTTCATATTGGTGATTACACAAAGATTATTAATAGTTCTAGATTAGAGAACGGTACTATAACCTCTAATAGAGAGGCTCCAGTATTTATAGGAGATGGTGTAATAGCAAAAGATTTTATTATCTCTTCTGGATGTTTTGTATCAGATGCATCCAAAATTATGAGATGCTTTATTGGTCAGTCATGTCATGTTTCTCACGGATTTTCGGCTCATGACTCTTTGATATTTTCTAACTGTAATTTAGAAAACGGCGAGGCTTGCGCAGTTTTTGCTGGGCCTTTTACTGTCTCAGTTCATAAATCTAGTCTTTTGATAGCGGGAATGTTCTCTTTTTGTAATGCTGGTAGTGGTTCAAATCAGAGCAATCATATGTACAAATTGGGGCCTATTCATCAAGGAATAGTGGAGAGAGGCTCCAAAACTACAAGCGATTCTTATATTTTGTGGCCAGCTAAGATTGGTGCTTTTTCTCTTGTAATGGGTAGGCATTACAGACATTGTGATACTTCGGATTTACCTTTTTCATATATGATTGAGAAGGCCGATGAAACTTACCTTGTGCCTGGAGTTAATATTAGAAGTGTTGGTACAATTAGAGATGCTCAAAAGTGGCCAAAGAGAGATAAACGAACCGATTCATTGTTGTTGGATAATATAAATTATAATCTACTAAGCCCATACACAATTCAAAAGATGATAAAGGGGCGTCTTATACTGATGGAGCTTAGATCTGTTTCTGGAGAGACATGTGACACATATACATATCGCAGCTCTAAAATTAAAAATAGCTCTTTAAGAAATGGTATATTGTTATATGAAAAGGCTATTAATAAGTTTTTTGGTAACTCTTTAATTAAGAGGCTAGAATCAACTAGCTTTATTAGTATAGAGCAGCTAAGAGATCAACTAAAGCCTACTCACTCTATCGGCTTGGGAGATTGGGTTGATCTGTCTGGAATGATAATACCCAAAACAGAGGTGGATAGGGTTATTGATCAGATTGAGAAGGGAGAGATTTCATTAGTCCAAATAGAGGATAGATTTAGATTTCTGCATAAAGAGTACTATCAAATGGAGTGGACATGGGCTTACTCTGCTATGGAGAGATATTATAATATATCCTTATCTTCCATAACGGTTCAACAAGTTAGAGATTTGGTTGAGTTGTGGAGAGAGTCTGTTATTTCAATAGATAATATGTTATACAATGATGCTCAAAAAGAGTTTTCTATTACATCTATGATTGGATTTGGTGTGGATGGTTCAGAAATTGAAAAAGTTGTAGATTTTGAGTGTGTTAGAGGAGAATTTGAGAGTAATCCATTTGTAGCTGCTGTAAAGGATCATATAAATATAAAATCTGCTTTAGCCGATGAGTTGTTACAAAGAATTTCTCACATGTAATATCTAAATCTTTTTATATAAAAATAGGGATGATAGTAGCATATTTATTTATCATAATTTTCAAAAAAATTTGGATAATAATATAAAAAACTATAATTTTGCACTCCCAAAAACGGAAGATTCAGTAGCTCAGCAGGTAGAGCACAACACTTTTAATGTTGGGGTCCTGGGTTCGAGCCCCAGCTGGATCACAAAGGCGATAAATCATTGATTTGTCGCCTTTTTATTTCTATGTCAAAATTAATATATAGTCCTCAAATTATCATTCAATCAGGTTAAAATCATGTCTTTCAAACTCATTCCCGTTGATTATTACAGCAACTTGGTGGAGTCCGAGGTGCAACTTCCTTGTTGTTACCACGCCAAAAGAGTGTTTTCTTGTAATGTTTGTCACAGAATTTTCGGGATATTCCTTTTCGCTTATTTTGTGCACCTTTTTGGCTAATGTGCCATTTGCTTTCTTGTAGTAGATTCCATATTCAAGCCGAATTTTGGCTCTATCTTTGTTATCATTCAACAGCTTAAAACTAAACTCCAGCGAATTACCAATTCTGACCTCAGGTGTTGAAATTTGAAAATCCTTAATATGGATATCTTCTGCCGATGAACAAAAGCCAAATAACTCCATCACCTCAGAATTCCCTTGTTTGAGTAGAGTTCTACAGCCATGCTTGATAATCCAATCTACCTCAATCCAAATTTGGTATCGTCTATTTTTGAAAAATTGGGCTGCTTCTTTTCTATATAATCTAACAGTTCGAGTATTTTGGCGATTGCGTCTTTGTATTCAGAGGGCAGAAATTTTTTCAGAACGGTTGCAATATGCCTACAGCGTTCTTTAAATTCTCTGTTCTCCCATTGATAGTCCATTACTTGGTTGGTAAACTCACGAGTGTCAAAATGGGGGATAACAACAATTAAATCTTTAGAAAATCGCTCCAAGAACTTCTTGTTAAACATATTTTTAAAAGGTTCTGACATATAATTTTGTTAGATTAATTTTTTCCATTCATACTCTCTATGTTATTTAAATGCCTCGGATCAAAAGACCCTAATCAGAGATATGTTAAAACTTTAAATCTGCTGTTTTATGATCCATTTATCAATGTTGTACGTCAAGGTATAGTACCATACCTCCATTACTACTACGCCACTCTCCCAATGCTCTATCTCGCCTGAACAATCCTGGTTGTTTTAACAATCTGCCATATATATAGAATTCGTTACGATTGGTCTCATCTAAAGTCATTAATGTAACGGCTATCTGCTTTCCTTTTTCCAAATATATATTATACTCAGTTAAATCTAGTGAATACCATCCATTTTTCTTATCGACATCAAAAATAATATCTTTATCAACTATAAGATTAGCTGGTTTATCATCAATTATATCATAAAACAGAGCTCTTAGCTTTATATTATCATATTTATTAATTGCAATAAAGAAATTTAATTTTTTAACATAGCAATCATCTTTAATCTTTAAAGCAACTCCTATTTCTCTGCCTAATAGATCATTTTTTGCTAACTCCTGTTTCATGAAAAGAGGGATATAAAGCATTTTTATCCCTGCACCAGTTATACCTATTTTCCTATTGTTTGTTCGATTGGCTGTTATCATAGCTTCATTAATCTGGAGAGGATTTATTTTAATGAATATATCTTCTCCGTTTTTCCAATCATTAACTGCAATCAATTCCTTATAATATCCTAAACTTGTGATTATTATTGAATCAGAAGCAAATATCTTATTGCTTTCTAAGCTAAACTTTCCATTTTGATCGCAAATTATACCAATCTGCTTTCCTTTTACATATACCATAGCATAAGGTACTACAGAATTAGTCCCATATTCATATACAACACCATTAAATACCTCTTGAGAACTTGCTCTACTAAAAAGCATTAGCAATGCTAATACAATTAATCCAAAATTTTTCATAACAATAAAAATAAGATTTATAGCCCTTTGTATTCCCTAATTGAGACAGTTCCTGTCTCTCTGTTTGTTATAACTCCATAAAGAACACCATTTTGTTCATCTACGCAAAAACCATACAAAAAATGTTCAATTGAATAAGAGTCTACAAAATTACCATTCCAGTCTAATTTTATCAATGTCATACCAGTATCGTCAAAATCTGGACGATTCATATCAGTCCCATATCTAAGAAAATAGCAATAATTAGGGCTAGAATAACTAAGATGGGTATATACTATATATTTGGATATAGTGCCTTTGTCATCTAATTGAGGAAGAGGTGTTTCTCCAAATTGGTAACGTTTAAGTAGTTCTCCTTTACGGTTTAATATATTTATATAGTCGAAGAAACTCATTCCAGTGATAATTTTATTAGATAATGCCGACACATACACATGAGTGTCAAATATAAATGATGCTCCTGTTTTAATAACCAATTCTGAATTAAAATAAGGTATTTTATTTTGAACTTTCGCATCATTAATATTAACAAACTTAAGCCATGTTGCATCTTCGGTTTGTATAGCCACTTGCCCCATTATCTCATCTCCAATACGGTTAATGAACTTCATTCCATATACTTCATTTGGAGTCTTAATCTCACTATTTAAAATACGGCATATCTCCTTAGGGTTAGTTAAATCTAAGGTATTTGCCGTATTAGTTCCCATATCGTATACATCTAGCAAGTTATCTTGATTATATTGTTTCTCATTACGCACTATGGTTGGTTGAAGGTACTCCTCTGGGCCTCTACCTCTTTTGCCGAAAGAGTTTTCTAGCTCACCTGTTGTTTTATTGACTACATAGAAACAAGTTGCCGAGGAAGGATGGTGGTCTATAAAAATAATTAAATCACCCTTTACCGTCATATCTCCCACAGCCCCAATTATGTCGCTTGAGAAAATAATATTACCTGCCGTCATTTTTTTGCTGTTCTTCTCAAGATAAATTCTAGTAATTGTTTTATCTGTACATCCAGTGAAGAGAAATATAAGTGATAAGATTAGTAGATTTTTCATACGTATATATTATTTAATTAATTCAATATATCAAAGTTACAAATATTAATTCTATTATATTTTTATATAGAAAATTTAAATAAGCTGAAAAAACTGTTAACGGTGTAAATTGCAAACAAAAATGGTTCTTTGTCACAATTGGTGATATATTTACCCGATCTATAGAGGAGCGCTTTTTTGGAACATTACCCTATTTAAAATTAAAAGACTCTGCAGACTCAAGATGGTTATCAATCTTTCTTCTCTCATAAAAACGTTTTTTAGAAGTATTAAAACTCCAACTAATTGATAATCCATAAGTGGACTCTTTTGTCACTAATCGGCAATTCTCTATAATATCTATTTTGCTTTGAGCGATACTCTTATTTTGAAACTTATCCTTTGATTGCTGTTTATTTGATTTGAAACTTTGATACAAAATACTCCCTGAATCTCCAATTCTCATCCCTTTAAATGGTTGTGTTGTAATGCTTGTTGTTATTCCAAATTCGGAATCTAATGAGGCATTAGATGGGAATTGAGCAATAACTTTATTCCCATTTATTTCTCTTTCTTCAAAAGTGTAAAAAATTAATCTTTTATTATTTTTATAATTCAAAGCAATATCAATATCATAAATCCCCTCATTATGGCTCCTACTATATGATAATAGTATCTCTTTCTTTGTTGAAGACTGTAAATTAGGATTACCAGTTTTAATTATTCCATTCATAATAAAAACAGAGGTATTTGAAAGATTTGCAGTACTAGGGGTTGTTACACCAGAATTATAGTTTATTGATAACATATTATTGTTATTAAATGAATAGCCCAACATAATTCTGGGAGAAAATATAAACTGTGACTTATCCTGTACTTCTTGACGACCATTATTATGTATGTAATTACCCCCAAGGCTAACTCTATATGAAAATTTTGATATCCTACGTGATAATTCTGCATATATAAAGTGTGAGTTTAAATTGTCTGTATATCGGTACTTGTTGTATAATGAATTTGTAAGTTCATTATTTGACCACCAGCCAATATATCGGTATCCACTCGATAACCTAGAATTTAATAGCTTACCAGAATATGCTATCTCTCCAATTAATGTTGTTTTAGAGAAGTTTGAGTTCATATTTTCTTCAAATGAATTAATTCGCCTTCGTACGAATAGACATCCTGCTTATTAGAGCTATTTTGGAGAACAACATTTAAATCAATATAGTTGGTTGATTTAATTATTTTTGAATAATAGAGATCAATAATAGGCGCAATACTATTGGTTTTACTATCCAAAAACCCATTTTTATCATCAATCACTTTATCAATTGATAGATTGATATACTTATTTGCGTTGTATTTTATGTCAGAAAAACCAAAATTTCCTTTAATCTGAAATGAATAATCTTTATCCTTACTTATAGAGTAAGTAAAGTCAATATTGTGATTTATAATAAAATCTCTTTCATCTTGACTTACTTGGTAAATATACTCTTTATCATCCAATGAGTATTTCCATGTTTTCTCAATTTTGTCTCTTTTATTGTTTAAAAGATTATTTTCAAAAAGTGAATATGATAAAGAAAACTTCTGATTACCATTTATATGAGAGACAATAGGAGTAAACATAGAAGAAAATCCAGAGGTGTTTAAATAGAAGTCTCCTGCCCAACCATTGTCCAGATCTCTTGTTGTAACACTTAAAACCTTGCCATTACCAGCATATCTTACAGTAGGAACATTATAATATTCAATCCTCTTTACCTTATCAGGAGGGATTAGTTTTAAATCTTCATTTCTAGAAATAATACCATTTATCAATATTAAAATTGGTGTTCCATCTGTTGCAGATATTGAGTTTTGAATTTTATTATAATAGATATGAGGGTTATTGAGCATTAATTCACTAGCATTTTTTGCTCTTTTTATTTGCTCGTGATTAAAAGTTAATGATATGTGGTCCATGTTTATATTCTTCCTATTTGCTGTAATTGTTATCTCTTTTATTAGTAAAACATCTTCTTTGAGAATAATTGTAGGAAGTTGAATTGTGTCAAGTATATTTAAAATATCAACATTACTTGTTATAAAGCCTAAAGAGAAGATTTTGAACTTCCAACTACCTATTTCATTTATAACAAAGTTAGCAAATCCATCTTTATCTGTTACCTTAAAAGTCTACTACATATGAAGTATCCTTTTTATTAACTAATATAATATCAACGGCTGGGATCGCTCTCCTATCCGATTCAGATATAACTTGTAGTTTAACATTCTGTTGTGCAGAGGCTATAAGCGAGTTTAAGAGAATAACTAATATTAAACGTGTTTTCATATAATAATAATTTTAACACATATGAGTTATATAACTTAACTCACATATTATTTAATAATAAGTGCTTAAATAGGAATAGGTGTTGCTAGGGGACAACAACTTCATTTCAAATATACACACTTTTTTGAATAGTATCGTATCATTTGAGATGAATTGATTGATCTGGGTCTTTCTACCAACCCACACACAAACGCAATATAAATGAATTTGATCTTCAATCACCTTATCGCACCTATGTAGATTTATGCGAACAAATTCAAACGCTCCTGGATGTGAAAGAGAGGACTGCAAAAAGTTACATCAAGTTTATGAGGGAAAAAGAAATTGTTATCAAAGACCCGTCAAATACTTTCTTCTTTATTGTGGGGCACCTTAATATATTATCATTATGAGTCAAGAAAAAGAATATTTTGAAGCCTTTATAGAAAGAATCCTTGATCGGTTGGATTCAATGGATGCTAAAATTGGAGACTTATCTCAAAAGCATAATATTGTAAACGGGAAGAATCTACTAGACAATCAGGATATGTGTTTTCTACTAAAAGTGAATAAACGAACACTGCAGCGTTACCGCATAACAGGTAATTTACCCTATATACGTATCGTGGGTAAGAACTACTATATGGTGGATCAAGTTCATGAATTCATTCGCAAGCATATGAAATGAGAGAGTGTACCCCATTTCAAATAAATATTTCAATAATAGGTTATAAAAATAATCATAAGGTATTTAGTGAGTTAAATAAATGATGCAAAAAATAATTTTGCAAAGGGATTTTCATTAATTTATTATATAATTATGATAACTTTGAATAAAATATTCAGAAAACTATTTGTAAGTCATGGCTTTATATAATAAAGATAAGACTAATAACATCGTCAATTACGCTCCTCCCTGGTTGCAGACAGCATACCAAGAGGCATTGAAGTTTTCTGGTAGAAACCCTGCGGATAACCCTATGCTTAAAAATATTGTATCTTATTATTATCATGGATTCGGTGCTGGTTACGTGCAATATGCCAATTGGAGTGCTGCATTTGTAAGTTTTTGTCTTAAAAAAAGAGGATTAGATTTGAAAGAATTTAAAGGAACAGCGTGTTCTCAAGATTTTTTAAGCAATCCTTTTTCGTTAAGGTTAGTAATCCAGTATATGGCTGCATAGCGGTTTGGACGAATCGCCAAGAGACTCGATTTGGACATGTAGCCTTTGCCATTGGAATGGGTAAGAGTAAAAAAGATATCAGTTTTAATACATACATTATAACATTGGGGGGGAAATCAAAGTAATACAATAAAATTCTCTGCATTTCCAGGACCTGAATCAGACAATTCTAAAGACGTCTTATATTTCTCTGGCATTCTGATTTCCTGGGGTTATTCTACAAAGAATGATATTAACATGCCTCGCAAATCAAATGACAGCAGCATCTGCTATAATGGAGGGAATCAAATACATAGTTATTGGAGATAAAGGTTATGGGGGAATAATAACGGAAAATAATATAGAAGATCTGTATAATATATATTTTAACGGAAGAATGGGAGGATATTTAAATGAAATAATACCGCAAGAAAAATTAAAGAAAGACATATTGTCTATTATAAATAATGATTCGAGCTTTCAAGAAAAAATTACTAATAAGTTAATTGATATAAAAAATAGTAATTTAAAAAATTTGTAAAATTAATTTGTGATCTGATTGATAACTATAATATTTTAAAAATTT
>WPCG01115734.1_pt1 | contig 22327 bp, 23 predicted proteins | sample 5403311 | NCBI WGS metagenome assembly WPCG01 (sample SAMN12869467, study PRJNA574797) | sludge metagenome | isolation source: wastewater treatment of Control | place: China:Beijing | collected 2019-05-17 | reverse complement strand
GTTCCGCATCCACGGAGCGGTGAAGCCCTTCTCGGAGACGCTTCTCTACAGCGGCTTCGCGCACCTCGACCTGACGCGCATCTTCCTGGGGGGCATCTTTCTGGCCTCTTCGGGGGCGGTGATGGACCTGGCGATGGACGTTGCGAGCGCGATGCGGGAGATAGCGGAGAAGAAGCCGGACATATCGAGGAGGTCGCTGATCATGTCGGGGTTCACCGTGGGCCGTGCGGTGGTCGGGACGATGACGACGACGCTGCTGCTGGCGTACACGGGGAGCTACACGAGCCTGCTGCTGGTCTTCGTTGCGCAGGGGATTCCGCCGGCGAACATATTGAACATGCAGTACGTCTCGGCGGAGATACTGCACACGCTGGTGGGGAGCTTCGGCCTGGTGACGGTCGCCCCCTTCACCGCCCTGGCGAGCGGCTGGCTCTTCGGCGGCGAGCAGCGCCGATGAGGATGTTGTATTCGCTGTACGAGACTCTTTCGCTTTTTTCCGCTGGAGGGGGGCGGCCCCCAGTGTATCGTTCATAGATCGTTTGAACTGGTAGTAAAATTAAGGATTCTCATTTTGATTATGTTTCCAATTGCACTATACTTGACGGAAAGTCGAGGAGGTGTGTTGTCATGGTCGATTATCCTTATGAATTCATCAAGCAGCGGCTTGGTCCGTGCGGTTTGCACTGCGGGAAATGTTTTGCTTTCGAGGACGGAGAAATTCGCGCTCTCGGCAAGCAACTGGAAGATGCGCTAGGAAATTTCGGCGTCTATGCGGAGCGGTTCGTCGACATGCTCGGGGAACCTGTGTTCTCGAAATATCCTGATTTCAAGCTCTTCCTGAGCTATTTGACCGAGGCCAAATGCAAGGGATGCAGAAACGAGAAGTGCAAGCTTTTCACCTCGTGCGGAGTTCGAGCGTGCAGCGAAGAAAAAGGGGTTGATTTTTGTTTCCAGTGCGAGGATTTTCCATGCGATCATACCGGTTTCGACGAGCACTTGTTTAAAAGATATACAGCAATAAATGTTCGGATGAAAGAGAATGGCGTAGCGCGTTATTATGAAGAGGTGAAGGACGCTTCAAGGTATTAGGCGAAAGCGAAAAAAGGAACACAAGACGAAGCGGGTTTCCGCATTGTCTTGTGTTCCTTGGGGAAGCCGATCGCTCGCTTTGCGCCGACAAGGCGGATTGATGCGCGCAAGGCGCGGTTTCCCGGCGACGGCCTTTCCTCCCGGCGTTATTCTCCCGGAAAGATCTCGGCAACGGAGTACAGCGCGGCTTTTCCGGCCAGTTCGATTCTCCCGCCGCGGTCCCGGCAGTACAGAGTGCCGCCGCGGCTGGAAGCCTGTCGCGCGACCAGCTCCTTCTTCTTCAGCTTATGGCTCCAAAGAGGAACGACGTGACAGTGTCCGGAGCCGCAGACCGGATCCTCCCGCACGCCTACCTTCGGGGCGAAGCTGCGCGTCACGCAGTCGTACTCCCGCCCCTGCGCGGTCAGATGCAGAAGCAGTCCGTCCAACGCCGCCACCTTCGCCGGATCGGGCATCGCGGCGCGTACGTCTTGCTCGTCCTCCAGCACGCAGACGAGATCCCTGGCGATCCACGCCTCCGTCGGACGAAAGCCGATCGCCTCGGCCATCGCATCGGTAACCGGCGTCGAGGCCGGCGCATAGGCGGGAAAATCCATTTCGTACAGGTCTCCCTTGCGGACCACCGTCAAACGGCCGCTCAGCGTTTCGAAGGCGAATCCATCGGAGGCGGCGTCGACGAAATTGGCCAGCACGTAGGCTGTCGCCAGCGTGGCATGACCGCACAAGTCGACTTCGCCGCCGGGAGTGAACCAGCGCAGTCGATAAACATCCCCCTCCTTTACGGCGAACGCCGTTTCGGAGAGATTGTTCTCCATCGCGATCTTCCGCATCAGCTCCTCGGGCAGTCCGCGCTCCAGGACGCAGACTCCGGCGGGGTTCCCCTCGAACACCTTCTCCGCGAACGCATCCACGACATAATACTTCATAAGCTCGCGCTCCTCTCCTGTTCGGCGACTCGACGAATAAACGACTCCGACGGCGGTCCGTCGCCCGCCGCCGCGCGCATCCGCATCGCCCCGTATTTCTTTGAAAAGATGCTACCACGGAGAGAAAATGCGTACAATGATTTTATTGTACGCATTACAATTTCGTGACCTCCTCCTTCCGGAGCAGAACGAGGAGGCGTCGTACCCCTTCCTTCAACTCCTCGATACTTTCGGGAGCCGCGATCGCCAGGCGCACGGCCGCCGCGGGCTTCGCCTTTCCGACAGCGAAGCGCTCGGCGCCGTACACCCGTACTCCCGCCGCCGAGGCCGCCGATTCGAATCGTTCGCCGCTCCAACCGCCGGGGAGCAGCAACCAACGGAAGATGCACTCGTCGGCTCCGCGGAGATCGTACCCGGCGAGCATTTCGTTCACGATCGCGTTTCGCCCCATCGCCAGCTCTCGGTGGCGCGCGGCGATCGTTTCCGCGCTTCCCGACGCGATGACCCGCGAAGCGATTTCCAGCAGAAAGGGCGACCCGGTCAGATTCAAAGAGTACAGGGAATCGGAGAGCGCGTCTTTGTATCTAGGAGGCGTCGCTATGTAGCAGAGACGCAATCCGGGAGAGACCGTCTTGGAAAGACTGGCGATATGGACGGTATGTTCCGGCGCCCGCGAAGCCACGGATTGGTTGGGGCGAGGGGCGAGCAGACTGTGAATGGCGTCCTCGATTATCAGAAGATCGCGCTCTTTCGCCGTTCGGGCGATCATCTCCCGCCCTTCGTCGGACATCGTGTACGTCGTCGGATTCTGATAGTCGGGCATGATGTACACGGCTTTGATTTTCGCGTTGTCGCAGGCGTGGATCAACCCCTCTTCGCAGATTTCGCCCCCTTCCTGTCCGATCGGAATCAGCCTGACGCCCAGCAGCTTCGCGACGCTTTTCATTCCGGGATACGTCATCGGATCGACGCCGATACAGTCTCCGGGGCGAAAGAGGCCCGCCACGATGGCCGCTATCGCGTTTTGCCCGCCGTTGGCCGGAAGCAGCCTGTCTTCCGTCGTTTCGCATCCGGCTTTCCGGAGCAGCCTGACGGCGGTTTCCCGTTGCCAGAGGCTCCCCGCCGCCGCTCCATAGTGCAGGAACCTGCCGAAATCCGGCTCCGCGAGCATTTTTTTCAGAACCGCCGATATCTCTTCGTACGAAGTGCGCTCCGGCATCACCGAGCCCATCTCGATGATCGCGCCGCCCTCGTCCTGAGGCGTGACGTTGATGTTCGCAAGCGCATCGTAGGCGACGAAGGTGCCGCTTCCCACCGTGCCGCCGAGCAGCCCCTTCCGCGAGCATATTCCGAACGCCCTCGAAATGGTGCTTACGTTCACGTCGAGGTAGTCGGCGAGCTCTCTCTGCGGAGGCAGTTTCGTCCCCGGCAACAGGTCGCCGTTCCGGATGTCGCTCTCCAGTTGCCGCGCGATCATCAGATACAACGGTTCCCCGTCGTCCGTCCGCCGAGGCTTCCAGCTCATCGGGTAGTTTTCAAAAGAGTTGACCGGCATGACGGTGTGGTTGTATCGGTTTCGGAATAAAGCCCCCGGAATTTCTTACATCTCGTCGCATGACTCGGCGTCTCCTTTCTGCGCGTACGGCCCGAGAAATCGATCGCCGTCGAAGTGACAATGAAATAAACATTGACCAGTTTGTTCTCGAGCAGCCTTTTGGTTGTCTATTTGATTTCGACATCGATAACAGCTATTCATGCGTTTTCTCCGATCCTGAAAATTCTTTCGACAGGTCGGTAGACCGTGGTCGATCCAGGGTTACGCGGCCAATCCACGCAGGGAGGGGTATCGCGTCTGCGCACTCTCTCGACGGCTTCCCGTATCATCTTCTTTGTGAGCGCGCGAGGTTCGATGCTCTTTTCGTACTCCGGTAAATACCTTTTGAGCTGCTGCGTACACTGCCGGGAGCTATCTATGCTCTTTCCGTCCTCGAAATGGAGCAAAATCCAGTATTCGAAACTCGGGTTGCTAAGCGCGAAACCGCGCTTCGGTCCTTGTATTTTGCCTTGCGAGGCCCATCGATGAAGCGAGGATAACTGTTCGTCCGTCCACTGATCCTTGTCCACGACGAGCCACGCTTCGTCGGCTGTTTTCAAGGAGCGTTCCTTCTCCTTCAAATAGCGAATCATTCTTTGCATAACCTGCGGAGGAGAGCTTTCATGTTTTCCTTCAAGACAGTGTACGTGCAGAGTCGTCTTCTCATCGTTGAATATGTCGAAATAGCGCGGCTCGGTTTTTTCTCCTTCCACGGCGAGAATAAACACTGTTTTATATCGTCGCTCTCCGAGAGGACGTTGAAATTTTCTGCTTCTAGTGGTCATCGCTCTTCGTTCTCTCGACGGATGAGCGAGCCCGGAGAGTTCTTGTCGTTATTTCTTCCGCCTCCGCAGAGCAGAATCCTCGGTACTCCGCCGAGCCTTCCCTGAAGGTAGCTTTTCATAATATCTTTGTCGTAGCGGACATCTTTGTATTCGCTGAAGGAGAAGATTCGGGAGGCTCCGGACGAATCTCGTTCAGCTACCCACATTTCGTCCCGCCGCAGCAGGTCCTGATCCATCAGCAGCGCGTCGTGAGTGGTGAAGAGGAGTTGAGATCGGCTTTCGGGGGAACAGCTTCCCAAGTACATTTCGAGCAGACTGCGCGTTAGAAGAGTGTGCAGGCTTCGGTCGATTTCGTCGACGACGAAGACTTTTCTCGAGTTTTCGGCGCAGAGCGCCGGAAGCGCCGGTACCAAGTCTATCATTCGTATGGAACCGTCCGACTCGTCCCGGAGATCGAAGCGTTTCTCGTGCCCTTCCTCTCCCGTATGCCAAGCCACGAGCTTGCGCGCATGTATTTCCCCGTTCTCGTTCGTTAGCAAATACCGTTCATTGCGGGAGACTTTTATGCGAACTGGAACTGTCCCCTTTTCTTTAATTTTTTCCACCACTTTCTCTTTTTCAGTTTCGAGAAAAGGGACTGTCTCCAAGGGAATCTCCACAGCTTCAAGGCGATGAAGACCTATATCCAGCCTAGACAGCACTCCGTTTACGGAAGAAGCAAGAGGATCCTGCTCGTCGCCGAGGCGCTCGAAGCGTGCATATTGGGAATCGGGAGCAATCAGAACTAAGTTGATTCTGAACCATGACCATACCGGAAGGAATGCTTCGACTTTTTGAAAGACCGTGTTCGTCAGGAAAAGTTCGTTCTCTCTTGTGCCTTTAAAGTAAACCTCCAGATCGCTTTTTTTCTTCAGAGAGTCGTGCAGGTTCGACTTTCCGTCAAGGCGGTGAAAGAGTGTCTTCTCGCTCGAACCTGTTATTTCCACGAGCTTTTCTTCCACGATCTCGTTCGGTGTCAATACGAAGGAGTACTCGTAGATGATCTCGTCCACAAGCAGCTCGAAACAAAACGCAGTCGGGAGTTTTCCGCTCTTTTCATCGAGGCGGAAAGGTTTCACGGGGATGCGTTCGCCGGGGCGTTTGCCGTCGACGATCAGCTCTTGAGCAAAACGCAGCGCTTCGAAGAGGTTGCTCTTGCCGGAGGCGTTGCCTCCGTAGAGCGCGGTGATCGGAAGGATGCCCGTCCGGTACTTCTTTATGCGTGGAACGCGCTCGTTGTGCTGTCGCTCTCGGGTGGAGATCATCGAAAACTCGGCCTTGTCGCGGAACGACATCCAGTTTTCGATAGAAAATCTGACGATCACGATACCCACCTCCTTATTAGAGAAACTATCTCTTATTGATCAATAGCGTAACCTAGAAAAGCTAAATAATCAACATCAAAAGAGAAAATATCTCTTAATATATGTTTGTTGGCCGGAGGTGATTTCGTGGGAAGTTCGAGGTCTCTCCCCTAAGCGCTCCTCGCCCGCATTGTCGTGCAGATGCGCGACAATGCGGGCGGATTTGCGGAAACAACCGGAGAAGGATAGATACCATTTCGTGCGTCTGATCCGAAGCGACAAACGACTGAACATATTCGGAGAGAGCGTTCCCGTGCCGCCGGGGCTGGAATTCGAATACGCCGTCCCCACTATAGATGTCAAGGAGCGGAAACGTATAATTCTACACGACGGAAGGCAGGTACAAGAAATAGAGTATAAGCGTTAAAGCGTAAGGGAATATCAGTCTACGATGTGCCGGCACTCAACTGAACAGCTTCACCAACTCGCGTCCGGTCATTTCGGCTGTTGCGCCCAAAGCTACGGCGGCCTTGCTGAGATGGATGGGGTTGTTTTTCAACATGTCTTCAAACTTTGGAGCTGAAAAAATTGCCGCCGGGAACTGAAATTTTTCAATAACCGACGTATCGAAAACTCTGCAAAAAAGCATCCCTTTGCGGCATCGAATCTGTAGAATTTGGAGTTCGGTGCCGGGAATGTTTACGGAAATGCCCAGCGCGCGCTTGTTCTCCACGGAAATTTCGCAGAGTTCGGCTGTATCCGTCGTGTTGATTTTCGATATGGAGTACTCGTTCGATCCGTTCACAAAAATGGTTCCAACGGAATAGAGCGCGCCTCTTCCGCTGATACCGACGCTGTCGCCGTTGTACGAACAATAAACGGTTCCGCCTCGCGCTGAAAGCTGCCGCGCCACCAGCGTGTCTTTCCCAAGCCGTTCTCGCCAGAACGGCATCAACGTACAGTACATCGTTCCGCACACCGGATCTTCGTTGACGTTGATTTTCGGCCAGAATGCGCGCGCTACGATATCGTAGTCGTTGCCGCTGCTCTTCGCGGTCACATAGACCGAGAGACCGACCGGGAATTCCTTGAGCTTCGCAAAGTCGGGCTTCAAATTTCGGATCGTCTCTTCGGAATCGTAGACCAACAGCAAGTCGCGCTCCGTTCTGTACACCTCGGAGGGAACGGCGCCCATCCCCTCGCCCATATACTCGGCATAAGCGTATCGCTCGGGAGCGATGGTTGGAAAGCGCATCGCGAGCATATCGCCGTTCTTTGCGACGATCAGGTGATGACCGCATTTTTTCGCGTGAAAATGCAACGTGTCGATCATTTGTTCCTCGAAGCGAAACAGAACGAAGGCTGTTCCGAAGGTGGCGTGTCCGCACAGATCGATCTCCCCGACCGGGGTGAACCATCGCAGGCCGTATGAACGCTCGTCTTCTTTCACCGCGAATGCGGTTTCCGACAGATTGTTTTCCATGGCGATTTTTTTCATCAGGTCTTCCGAAAGCCACTCGTCAAGGATACACACGCCCGCCGGATTTCCCTCGAAAACCTCGTCGGCGAAGGCATCCGCAACATAATACTTCAGCATCGTTTTTCCTCCTTCCAGATATTCGCACGTGATCGTTTTACTCCCACGTTCCCGATGAGAGCGGACCGTCATGCCGATCATACCGGTATCCGCGGATCCGGGGAGCGTTTTGAAATACATCGTAGATACCTGTCGCGAGAGGAGATATCGGCGGCTACTCCTTCGCCGTGTTTGAAGTATCTGGTTTTTTACTATAGGATAATGATATTGAAGACGCAAGTACGCACATTTCTTATAGGTACTATCAAAAACTATAGCGGGGGTATCCTCATGGAGAAAAAAAGAAAATTCAACTGTACGATCGAGGCGTCGATGTGCTTCATCGGCGGGAAATACAAGCCGCTGATCCTGTGGCATCTGATCGAGGGAACGAAGCGCTTTTCCGCTCTGCAGCGGCTTCTTCCTCAAGCGACGCCCCGTATGTTGACGATGAATCTGCGGGAATTAGAATCGGACGGCCTCGTTCACCGGGAAGTATACCCTGAAGTACCCCCTAAGACCGAATACTCCCTCTCGGATTTGGGAAAGACTCTGATCCCGTTGATCACGGAATTACGCGAATGGGGAAGGTATTATTTCGAGGTTACGGGACAGCCGAACCCGTGCGATGTGCCGAGCGCAGAGAAGTAATTTTCCAAGGTGTCGCGGAATCCTTTGCCGAACAGCGAAGGAGGATACGGCAAGCTGCTGGGGAACAGTCGAAACAGCCGTCTTGCGGGGTATTTGAAGATCAAGCTGCTGAAAGACGGTCTTCGCGTCGTCTACGGACTCGTTCGCGACAAGGAAGTCATGAAAATAGTCATCATCTCCGACAGGCTCCTAGCTGTTTGTCTTGGGGAAGTACTGGACACGGTCCAATGACGCAAAATGTTTGTCCTGAGTCCACAGTATCGCATTGAATTTCCTGGCTGTCGCATAGATGATGCTGTCGGCCATAGGCAACTTGAATTCTATTCCCGTTTGCGCCGAATACACCGCAAGTTCCGCTGTGAGCGGGATGACCTCTCCTTGCTTCATATACGCCAGCGCGAGCAGTGCGCCGGCTTCGTCAAGTTCGACAAGGAGTTTCTTGAAGACTTCGTAGAGAACGATAGTAGGGACAACAAGACATTGAATGTCTTCTATCACCGAGGCGATCCGCTCCCCTGTCACGCTGCCTGCGAAATACTCCAGCCAGCATGACGAATCGACAACGTTCATATCCTGTCCTCTTCCCGCTCGATCTCCGTATTGATTCCCTTAAAAGCACCTTTCATGCTCCTCATAGGGCGAATCGGCACGAGAACGATTTTTTCGTCGTACGACAGAACCTCCAGTCGAGTTCCCGGCTTTGCGCCGATCGCGTCTCCGATCTCCTTTGGGATTACTATTTGGTATTCTTTGGAAATAGTGACTGTATTCATTCGCCCGGGCCTCCCTTCGTGAGAGCCGTTTTACTTTTTGATTCAGAATATCCTGTAGAATATGCGTCGTTCTCCGACCATGCAAGCATAGTATCGTTTCGGAATAAAAGCAAGAGTATTTGCGCTGCGCCTGAGCGTTATTGCAAGCCCTGAGCAGTGAAGACATGGATTTGACGCACTCTCGGGCGGCGCGTATCATTTCCGTTCAGGAAGGAGGGGCGGCTCATGGATATGCATGCCGTCGTCTGGAAGGCGGTGAATTTCATCCGCTCGAACCTTGCCGAAGACCTTGACGTCGAGACCGTCGCCGACGCGGTGAACTACTCACGGTTCTACTTTTCGCGGATGTTCAAGGCGGCGCTCGGGGAGAGCCCGTACAAGTTCGCTCGCCGTCTGCGCCTTGAATGGGCGGCGAACGAACTTCGCCTGTATCCCGGCAGAAGCGTGACGGAGATCGCCCTCGAAGCCGGGTACAGCCCGTCGAACTTCGCGGTGGCCTTTCTGGAGGCGTTCGGTCAGACCCCTTCGGAATTCCGGAGCGCCCCGCGCTGCCGCACGGGGGACGTGTACTCCCGTATCAACGAAGGGCTCCGCGCGCTCGACGAACAGGCGACGGACGAGCTGCTCGGGCGTTTCGACCGCATGGCGGAGGTGCGGAGCCTCGGGGAGTTTTTCCTCCACTACCGGCGCTACGTCGGCAGCTACAAGGGGCTTCCTGTGGCGTGGATGGAGTTTTCCGCGCATGCCCAAACCATCCCCGTTCGAGGCGAACGGGGCTACGTCGGCATATCCTACGACAACCCGCTGGTGACGCCCGAAAGAAGCTGCGTCTACGATCTTTGCATCGTCGTCCCCGACGACGAACAGCCTCCCTGTCTCCGCGTTCCAGCGCGCTCGTGGCTTTTCTTCCCCTTCACCGGGCCGGTATCGGAGGTGGCGCGTTTCTACCAGGAGATCATGCTCGTCTGGATGCCCCGGCGCGAGTTCGAACTCGGAGAAGGCGGCGTTCTCGAGCTGTATTCGGGCTGCGATCAGACGCTCGGCGCTGTTTCGATGGACCTCGCGATTCCGTTGAGCACATAATCAGAAGCGCGCCCTCCCCTCTTCCTGTATCCTCCCGCATATCATTCGATCAGGGAGGGTAACCATGTCGTACACACATACCAACCGGCCGGAGCTTCCGGCCATCGCCACGATGCCCGTGGCGCGCGCTTTTTTCTCGAACGCCGTTCCCGCGATAGTGAACATGGTGCTGACGACGTCGATCATCATGGTCGACGGTTTCTTCATCGGCCGCTATGTCGGCCCGGAAGGTCTCGCGGCGGTCAACCTCACCGTCCCGGTGCTCTATCTCTTTCTGGGGTTCGCCGTCATGACGGGCGTGGGGGGCTCGACCCTCGCGGGGCATCGGCTGGGCGCGGGCGACCCCGACGACGCGGCGCGGATATTCTCCGCGACGATAGCCTTCCTCGCCGCGGGGGCGGCGCTGCTCGCGCTAGGATTCGCGCTCTTTCTCGACCCCGTGCTGTTCCTGCTGAAGGCCGACGGCGCGCTGCTTCCGCTCGCCGGGGGGTATCTGGGGCGCATGCTCTGGTTCTATGCGTTCAGCATGGGAAACATCGGGTTGATGATCTTCTTCCGAGGCGAGGGGAAGGCGGGATGGGCGCTCCTCTTCAGTTTGCTGGGGAACGTCGTGAACGTGGCGCTCGACTGGCTCTTTCTGGCGGTCCTCGGCATGGGGACGGAGGGCGCGGCGACGGCGAGCGGACTCGCGGCGCTCGTCGCGACGGGGGGCGCGCTGGCGTACGTCCTCTCGGGGAGGTCCGTGTTCAGCTTCGTCCGCCCCCGCTTTCACCCGGGCGAACTCCCCTCCATGCTGGGGAACGGAAGTTCGGAGATGATCTCCCAGCTTTCGGGGGCGATCGTTCTCTGGCTCTTCAACGCGCTGCTCCTCGAACACCTGGGAGCGCCCGGCGTCGCGGCCTTCGCCGTGATCGGATATCTCGTGCTGCTGGAGACGATGGTGCTGACGGGGTTCGCCATCGGACTGGGGCCGCTCGTGGCCATAGCCAAAGGGGCGGGGGACGGCGCGCGGATTCTTGCGTCGTGGAGGATCGCCCGCAGGGCCGGGTTCGTCGTCGGCGTCGCCGGGTGGGTACTTGCCTCGTTCACGTCGGTGGCCTTCGCGGGGCTGCTCGTTCCCGGCCGTCCGGAGATCGCGGAGCTTGTATCGCAGGGGGCGAGGATTCTCTCGCTCGGCTTTCTGATGAACGGCTATACCATGTTGGCGTCGGCCCTCTTTACCGCGTTGGGGGCCGCCAGGGAATCGGCGCTCGTCTCGTTTCTCCGGAGCCTCGGCCTGCTGGGAGCGGCGCTCCTGCTGCTTCCGCGGCTCTTCGGCACGGCGGGCATCTGGATGAGCGTCCCCTTCGCGGAGGCCGGAACCCTCGCCGTGGCGCTTCCGCTGGTGCTGCGGCTGCAGAAAGCGGTTCATTCGAATACGCGATGACGCCATAATCCGCAGACGTGAGAAACGTCGACGACGTCGCTTGCGTCTGCGGATTTCGAAATCTCCCGGCTCGCTCGTCGTATGGATTCAAGTATTCTTTTCGTCCAGGCTGATGTTTCTATAGATTAAATCGTTTCGCATTTCAAATCCAACATCATTCCAGAATGCATTTCCTGATTCGTTCGTAGAAAAAACCACAAGCGCAACTTTGGTGATGCGTTCTTTCTTCAACGCAGCGAGCGCCGCTGCAACCAACGCCTTCCCAATTCCCTTTTTCCGATGTTCGGGGCGTACCGCCGTATGATAAATAAATCCTCTTCTGCCGTCATGTCCGCTCAAAACGACGCCCGCGATGCGATCCTCGATTTCCGCGACGAAGCTTGTATCCGGATTCCGCGTCAGAAATCTCGCGATCCCTTCCGCTGAATCGTCGACGCTTCGCAGCCCCATTCCTGTCGTGCCGGACCATAAACCATAGACATCGTCGTAATCGTCGATCGACATGCGTCGGATGTTCATTCGGATCACTCTTTCCAGTGAAAAAAGTATGGGTCTTTTCAACGATGATATCATGTTTTCCTGTACCCCGCGACGAGAAAATCTCCTCGTCCGACGCCATGGACGCTTCATCGGCGGCATCTCCGACGATCCCTCGCGATGTTTCTTTCCGCTTTCCGGGTCTCCTCTTTCGGAAGTAAAGAGCGCCGTCCGTTCTTCGCCACGCGAACCGCTCCTTCCGCCGCCGTCATCTCTCCTTTCACGACTCCGTCCGGAATCACCGCTTTCGTCGTTTCTTTCAGGCTCAAGAAAACATCGCTCCTCATCATTCACTTGGAATGACAGATGACATTTCCCCTTCCCTTCGTTCCGGGACGCGATCCCTGTCCCGCCCGGGGATGACATTATCGCTGTCTCGTCACGCCGTGAAATTTACGTGAAATTTACGCTGTTGACAGAATGTACAAATACGTTTATAGTATTTAGATAATAAATAGACGTAAAATAGGCGTATGGATGGTGATCAAGTGTGAAAATAGGAGTTCTTGGTCCTGCCAATCTGATAAAAAAGATTCTCTCCGTCGTCGAGGAGCGCGAGGACGTCGTTTTTGCGCCTCTTGAATACGTTCTGCCTCAGGAGGCTCCCGATCTTGTCAGGGAGAATCAGTGCGATCTGGACGCCATCTTTTTCTGCGGCTCCATTCCGTATTGTCTGTGTCTCGATTCGGTGGATCGTACCGTGCCATGGTCGTATCTGCCGTTGAGCACGACCGGACTCCTGGTCGCGCTGGTCAACGCCCGCGAACATCTCTGCGGAAAAATACGGATGAGTGTGGATACGCTGAGCGAAAGAGAAGTTCGGGAGGGGCTTGAGGATTGTTCTCTTGATATAGGCGCTATATACACGTATGAATTTGACTTCACGCGAATCTCCATAAGCGACATTGTGGATTTTCATTTCCGCATGCTCTCCGAAGGGAAGGCCGATATGTGTCTTACGTGCGTAGAGGCCGTCCATAAAGCTCTTCTTGAGAAACAACTTCCCGCGTACCGGGTTTCCCCGGGGCGGCAAACAATACGAAACGCAGTCGAGCGCCTGATATTGGAGATCCGCGGACAGAGCAACACGCTTCTTCTGAGCGTGGTGGGCGTTTTTCGGCCCGAAGGTATTTTTGAAACAAGGCGCCAGTACGAAGAAGCCATGTTGAAACTGAATACCCATCTTATGGATTATGCAAAAAAACGCGGCATTCTCGCGATTCCCAGAAATTCATCGAGTTTTCAGACGATCGAGACAATGGGTCAGTTCCTCATCGGTACTTCCAGTCTTTCCGATGTTTCTTTTCTCTCGAAGATCGGCGATTCATGCGGTTTCAAGATTCTTGCCGGTTTCGGAGTGGGGCCGAGTTTGAGAATCGCGGAGGAATATGCGGCGGTGGCGGCGGACATGGCGTACGACAAGGAGGGGGCATGTTATTTCTTCGATGGAAAAAGGGCGCGTGCTCTCGGCGCTGCGACGGAGCCCCGGATGGAGTTTTCCGATTTCGATTCGGAGGCCGCTCTTCTTGCGGAAAGGCTGGGAGTGACCCTGCCGACGTTCGCTCGCTACATTCAAGGATTGATGTGCTTCGACGGGACGTTCACCGCTTCGGAGTTCGCGAAAATTGTGGGTATGCAGCCGAAAAGTTCGCGGAAGCTTATGAGCGGTCTTCAGAAGGAAATGCTTGTGCAGGAGTGCGGGACGCTTTCGCATGCGGGAAGAGGCCGGCCGCAAAGGCTCTATCGGTCGACCGAAAAAGTTGCCTGGATTCGTTCCCGTAAGCGGATACAGGAGGGGGGCGATATGGAGGAACGATGCCGAGTGTAATGCGCGGAGTCTTTGTTGTGAATTCTTGTGTAAATGAGGAGGGGTAGCGTTTATGAACGGTAAAAAAAGAACTTATGTATTTTCCCTGTTGATGTGTGTCCTCGCGCTCTCGTTGCTTACAGTCTCGTCCGGAGTATGCGCCGAGGCGGAATATAAGTGGAGTTTCGCGCAACCGTGGACTCGACCGTTGACCGACGCGGCGTTTACGAAGTTCTGTGAACGAGTGAATGAATATTCGGGGGGTCGGATCGAGGTGAAGTTTTTCCCCAGCGGGCAACTCGGGGGTCATGACGAAAACTTCCATGCCATGCAGGAGGGAAGCCTTGAAATCGGAGTCTTTTCTCCCTATCCGACGCTGGTTCCGGGAGGATGCGTCCCCAATATGACCTGGGTTATCGTCAGCTGGGACGAGATGCGTTTGGCCTACGGCCAGCCGGACGGAATTCTCTATCGCGTGATGAAGGACGCCTTCGCGGACACCGATGGATTTTCTCGGAGAAGATGAGAAAAAGTTCCTTAGTGGGAGATTCTGTGATCCTTGATGTGATGCGCTTTTGCGGGATTATCGAGCTTTGAGAATTGAGAATGGGGCGGGCGGATTTTGCCTGTTTTTCCGATTTCGGCTCGGATTTCGCTCTTTCAAAGCCCTGACCATTTGAAGACTTTAAAAGGCGCTCGGAACGTTTTAAAGCGCTTTAAAACTGGGTTTCACAACGACGGCTTCCCCCTCTCGGGCGGGCCGTTTTTTCTATTTCCTGTCTGACCTTTGAAATGATTGCGGAACCTGATTGCGGAACCTTGATATCGATTGCGGAACCGGGTCGAATATCGCGCAAACGCTCTCCCGGTCGGCATCCGGATCGATTCGACGGCGATCAATTTCTCGGTCGGCAAAAACGGAAGGTTTTTCTTCATGTATTAATTAAACATTAAAGAAGATGCCATAGTAAAATTAAGGATACTTCATATTTCGTCCGGCCAAAGCCACCAATGATCTCTGGGAATTATCCTTCCGAGAAGATTCTCGATGCCGGTCCGTTCTTCCTTCCAAGTGAACTTTCCTCCCCAAGCTTCGCGGTAGTTGCGATAGAATATCCCCTGTTCCCTCCATCCGGCGTACTTGGCGATCCACTCGTCGAGGAGGTCTCTCTGATCCGCCGGAAGCTCCTGACGGAGAAACTCGAAGGCGGAAAGAAGTTCGAGTTCGGGCCAGTGGACGTCTCGTTCCCACGGTTCGAGGCCTTCGTTCATCCAAAAGAGGCCCGCCTGAAGCGACATATCCTTCAGGAGTTCCCGTTGGTCGGTCTTTTTATAGAACACGACGCTTTCCTTTATATAGGCATGAACCTTGTCCATTTTACGACACCTCTCATCTTGTCAAGCTTCAGGACGACGTCGTTGCGTTTCAAGAGTTTTTCGAACTTGAAGCCTTCGGCCTCGAAGAAGCTTGTTATCTGTTGCCCCTTGATGTTGATCACCGCAAGTTCCCGGCTCTTTTCATCGTAGAACAGGAGCTGCGGATACGGGTATTCTTTCCTGCGTATTACCATGTAGGCGTCCCGGCCGCCTCTTCTGATAAGGGAGTCGATACGCTCGTTATATTCCGTCATGCTGGATGCTCCGATATCTCTACCGTGTTTCTTATAATGCACGAAGGATGTCGGGTGCTCCTTCCCGTCGCCGCCGAACGTTTTTTCCCATACGGCGGAGTGAGTCCCCCATCGAGCGTTCCGTGCATAGTCTAGCATACGGGAAGCCTCTTTCGCGGGCATTTCGCCGTCGATGCCCCAGTGAGCGGCCCTCCGCCAGTATTCCGCCGGTTCGTAGTGGGCCACCGTGGTGGTACGGCAGCGGAAATGGTAAGGCGGCATACCGACTCCCTGTCCGACGAGACGCGAGGTTCTGGACTCGGCCAAAAGTCCCGCTTCCGAAGCTCCCGAGAAGAGCGGCTGAATGCTTTTCGCCGCTTCGAAGTCTCCTCGGCGGGCGGCGTCGAGAAGCGAGTTTCTCTGAGAGGAGAGAGCCGAAACCGGGATGAGTCTCCCGTGAAGATGTCTGCATATCCGGCTGGTTTTTTCGTCGAGAACAGCGTGAATTTCGACGTATTCCGTTCCGGCCTGCTCGTATCCCGAGACGTGCCCTATTTCGGCGATCCGCGTGGCGTTATGATCCGCCAGCAGATCGAAATACCCTCGCATAGCGGGCTCCTTGCCGGTGAGAAAGGCTTCAAGCCTGGCGGCGAGTTCTATTCGAGTGCCTCCTCTGGTGAAGTAGTCGTCCAGGGCCGCCGTCATTTCTTCCTGCAAGGCCCGATTGTAGGCGTTGCGAACCCAGAACAGAGTCTGTCCGCGCAGAGCTTCCAGCGCGTCGAGGTCGGGCAGCGTAAAGGAAAAATCGGCGGATACGGCGCGCAGTCCGACGGCGTAAGCGTCCATATTCGCGCTGAGCACGGGACGGCGCGCCGCCTCCGCCAGTCCTTCCCCCAGATGCGCCTCGGCCTTGCGCAGCAGCAGCTCCTTTTCGCCCGGGATCGGCGCCTCTTTCGTTCCCAGAGTTTCGGCGTCGCGCAGCACGTCGATCATGAACTCTCTCCGCTGAATCCCCCACGTCTTCGAAAGAGCGGTTTTCAGCATCGAGACGATCCTGTCCAGCGGAAGAGCTTCTTTATTCAGGGCTCGGAACGAGTTTTTCATAGCGCTCGTACTCCTTTTTCGGAATCTCTATCGTGTCGAAATAGGCTCCGCACAGCGGGCATCTCCTGTTTCGCTCCACCGCCCAGGAGACGTCCACGGTACGATTCACGGTCGTCCGTTTGCCGCAACGCGGACAGTTCATATCACGCCACCATCCTGACGTTGTGGGACGCGAGCACCCTGCGGCGTCCGCCGAAGTCCTTGACGGCGAGCGCCAGCGCCCAGAAAAGGTCGGCGTGCTTGATCAGCTCGTTGCGGTCGGCGTCGTACGTAAAGCCTTTTTCGGTCGGCTTTCTTTTGATCGCGTGGAGCTGCATCACCAGGTCTCGGTCGTTGGGGATGAATATCTCCCGGCGTTCGAAGAGTTTCTTGACGGCGAGCGCCATCGCTTCCTTCTTCTCGCGGGTGAAATGCACGCGCTCTATCTTGCCGGGGTGATGTTTCTGCATGCGCTCGCCGAGTTCCGTTCCCAGTCCCGTCGTATCGATCGCCATGCGGCGAACTTTCCATGACTCCAAAACTCCGTCGAGGTGGCTCTCCTGACCTTCGAAGGACATGCGCTTCAGCGTGTCGAGGTGACGAATCAAGACGGATTTTTCCTTCTCTTTCCGGACCTGTTCCGCCAGTACGAGCGCCGACAGGTCGCGGTAGCGTCCGATGTCGTATCCGCCGTCGACCCAGCCGTCCGTCGGTCCGAGGCATGCGTCGTCGAAGACGGCCCGCACTTCGTCCGCGGTGAAGAGCGAAAGTTCGTCGGCGAAGAATTTGCACTCGTACGCTTGGGCGAAAGAGAGCGCGTCGAACAGATCCCGCAGCTCCTCGATGTCGACGGGATGTCCGTCGCGGATGGCGTCGTGGATCGTCACCGTATGCCGCGAGAAGCGGGGGTACTTGTCAGGATTGACGACGATCTCGCCGAACATGTCCGTCTCGGTGTAGGGCGAACTTGTCACGGTAAGCCGCTTCTTCCCCACCGTGATCACGGGTACGACCGCCTGCCACATCAGACGGCTTCTCAGGTGCCAGGCGAACTCGTCGAGGTAGACGTCTCCGGTGTACCCCTGCACGGTGCGGGGATTGCACGGGAGAAATATTCCCGCCTTGCCTCCGGGAAAGACGAGGTTTCCCCCGTCTTCAAGGTAGTCGATTCCCAGCGTCTCGCACCACTTCGACGCGTACGCGCGGACGATGTTGCTCTGGTCCTGGGAGGCCGAAACCACTATCTGATTCTCGTTTCGTGAAATCGCTCCGAAGACGACTTCCAGTCCGAGGAGGAACGAAAAGCCGGTCTGGCGGCTCTTGAGGCAGAGACGAAAACGGGCGTCGTCCAGGAAGAACAGGCGCTGATAGACGTACAGCTTGTCGAGCGCTTTCTCTTTGATGTCGCCGACGACGCGGACATCCAGTCCGGCGGGAGCTTCTCCCTTCTTTTTCTTCTTCCCTTTTTCGTTTTTGGCGGAGGAGCGTTCGAGGCGCTCCACGGCCTTCGTCAGCTTGTCGAGCTTGCGCGCGGCGGCTTCGGAGAGCGGCTCGTCGGAGGACGCGATGGCCGAAATCTGTTTTTTTACTCCTTCGATGGTGTCGTCGTCCGCCTCGTCCCAATGTCGATCGTTGCGCCACCGGTATATCGTGTCCGGGTTGACGTCCAGCTTCTCCGCTATTTCGTTGCAACTGAAGCCCTGCCGATAGAGGCGTTTCGCCTGTTGTTTAACGGCTTCGCTGTAGGCCATGCTGTTCTTCCTTTTGTTTGATTTTTTCCAGACCGGCGAGAATCGCGCGCGCTTGATGGACCGTGAGCCATTTGATTTCTTCCACTCCGGTTTGTTTTTTCACGTAGTTGCGAAGATGCTCCCGCGTCCACGAGAGACGCGAAGCGTAGGCGAGCACGGCTCGATATTGATCCGGAGTCATCTTATCCGGGCCGAGTCCGGCCTGTTTTCGCCGAAGCTCGCGGATCAGCAGCTCGGCCTGCGTCCATGAGAGGGCGGACATGCGCTCGACTTCGAACATATGAAAAATGGCGGCGTAGAGATCTTCCTTCTCCACGCCCCCCGCCTTCGCCACGGCCCAGATGATCTTTTTCTGTTGCGCATCGATGCCTTTTTTCATCGCGCCGCACCTCCTTGGAATCGGGCTGCTCTTCGGATCCCGGACGCCGCTCCGGAATGACGCCCCCGAAGGGGCGTTTCGCTTCGATTCCGTTGTTTTATCTCAGGCTCCCTCCACCCTTTCGCATTTCGTTTCATAGAAGAATTCGTCTTTTTCGATCCGTTTCACGCCGACGATGTCCAGGCGTTCGTTCGGCCACGTGCTCATAACTTCCTTATCCACGTCCTCCCTGATTCGAACGGCCTCCTTGAAGGCAAGCTCCTTCAGTTTGCCCAGCACTTCCTTCCAGGTGGAGCACGCTCCCTTGACGAGGCCGAGGCTCGTGCTTTTGCGGAATCCGATGACGCCGAAGTCGAGTTCGCGGCTTTTCTTGCTCTTGAAAAGCTCCGTCCGGTGAAGCTGCGCGAAATTCTCCAGTCCGCCGCCGAGCGCGAGTTTCCTCTCGACGAGAGGGGCTATTTCATCGGACGCGGCTTCCTTGAGCGAATCGACGTCCTCGTTGAGCCTGGCGTTGATCGCTTCGACGGCCCTGTCGATCTCCGCGATCTCCGCAAGGGCGCCGTTCGCGTCTTCCAGAGACGCCACGGGAGCTATGGGGGATTTGGGTTTTTCACGCTTCGCCATGATTTCGAGCCTCCATTTCTTCTTTTCCGATCTCTTTCGTTTTCTTTTCCATTCTTACGGCGTGGATGCCCCTGATGATGAGATACAGGCAATACGCCTCCATGTCGAGTTCGATCATGTCGAGCCCGTCGTCTTGCAGCCGCAGATCGTCCACGGCCTTGTACAGTTCGTCGCCCATCGAGAGCGTCAGGGGCGCGAAGCGCATCTCCGGACCTCCTACCGCTTCTTGCCGTGAACGACCAGTCGCCCGTCGGCGTCGATGTACGAGCGCTCGCGAACCACGCTTCGGCGGTCGCCGTCGCTGTAGCGCTCGATCTCGGCGGGCGTGGCGTACCGCCAGGGCAAAGCGTGCGTCCGGCGGCGATGCGCGGCCTCCAGGATGCTGATGCGATGCAGGGAATAAAGCAGCGCGGCGAGGGTGGCGAAGGCGAGCAGCAGAAGAACGAGAGTCTGTCTTTCCATCGGTTACACTCCTTTCACGTGATCGCTTGCGGCGAAGAGCACCCGCAAGGCTTCCAGCATGTTTCCTCCGAGCTGTCCGGCGATCTGAACCGCCTTTCCGACAAAGCGCAGAGCGCCGTTTTTCGGAGCCAGCGAGAGCGCCTTGTCCGACCCTTCGGATTCGGGGTCGACGCCCAGGTTGGCCATGTAGTGACGAAGTTCGCCGGCGGAGGGGACTCCGGCCCGTCGGAAGAGGTCGATCCGGCTGGTGACGTAGGTTTCGCCGACGACGCGAAGCGCCGTGTCGAAGCTCTCCAGTCCCATGAGGCAGACGCCTATTCCGGACTCCTTTACCTCGCGGAAGACCGAGATTTTTTTCAGGATCTTCGGCTTGCTGCCGTCCGTGACCAGCAGGTCGGCTTCGTCCACCAGCAGCATTCGGACGCCGCGCTCGCCGAGGCTTCGTATCGCCCTTTTGAGTCGTTGACTGTTGCTGCCGTAAGCGGGAGCGCCGGTGAGTTCGAGGAGGGAGTCGACGACGTCGCCCATGCTCATGCCGTCGGCGCAGCGCATGTAGAGTACGTCCGAGGTCTCCTCTCTGAAGGCTTCGGCGGTGAACGTCTTGCCGATGCCGCTGGGGCCCACGACCACGCTGAATCCGCGCGTCTTCCACGTCAGGAAGAGCACGCTCATGATGAGATTCTGCCCCTCGGTGAACCATCTGGGATTCCTGTTCTTCGCGGCTTCGGCGTCGAGCTTCGCGCGGTGAGCTTCGAGGGAAGCGAGCACCTCTTCCGCAGCCTCGGGACGCCCTTTGTATTTGCCTCCGAGTATCTGAGATACGGTTCCGGGCGATTTTCCCGATATCCGCGCGATGTCGGCGTTGCTGAGCCCCAGCGTTTGCGCCGTCGCGTGAATCATTTCCGCCTGCTCCTGCAAGTTCATCTCCATGGCGTTGCCTCCCTTTGGATTTATGACTCTTTCGCCCGAGGAAGCTCTTCTTTCCTCAGTCTTTGCGCGAGGTCGATGATCTTCCGGTTCAGCGCCGCGTCGTCCACGGCGCGCTCCTCCTTCGCCGTCCGCAGCTCGACCGCCTCGGAGGCGGCGGGAGCGTACGGCGTGAATCTGCGCACCTTCGGTTCGATCTTCGCCAGCTGCCGACGAAGCTCGATCCAGTGCTTGACAAGCTCGTTCTGTCGGCGGATTTTCGCGACCACGACGTCGTCGTCGCGGGGATCGATCTTCTCCCACCGTTCGGCGGTGCAGATCAGGGAGTGGCTTTCGAGATCCAGACAGTGGACCGCTCCGGGGTCGTACGGGTTGAAGCGAACCTCCACCTTCACCTTCTTGCCCCGCTTCTCCAGGGCGGAAAGCTCCGGAGCGAACCAGCGGCACTTCCCCCAGCCGGGGAGCGTCATCTCGACGGTGCTTTTGCGCACCTGCCGGACGATCGCGGGAAGGAAGAGAAAGTCGAGAGTCCTTGGATCGAGGCGGGGAAGGGTACGCTCTATCCCCTCGGCGAAGACGTTTCGAGGTACTATGCCCTCGATCATCGCGTGGTCGTTCCACTCCTCGACGATCTGCGCGACGATTTCGAAATACTCTCTGGCGCTCAGCAGATTCTTTGATTTGATACTTTTGCGAAGAGCGGCCTGGATGAATTCGTTCCGCTTCTCGTCTTTCTTGTCCTGACGGCTGTACCCGGGAAGATCCCTGCGCTTCAGCGGTTCTTCGAAAGCCCAGCGGAACCACGATTCTATGGGCTTGGCCTGCGCGTTGCGCGGTTTCGCCTTGCGATGGGGCATGATTTCGTCCGATTCGTCCATCGAGGCGAAGGCGGCGTATCCGGACATCTGCTTGCGCAGGTGCGCGACATAATCGCTGCGCTCCGGTCGTCCCCAGTCCGTGTAGAGAGTCTCGGGTATTCCCCACCGGCAGGCTTCCCGCAGAGCGAAGCCGACCGCGTATTTGTCGTAGTCGCCCATCACCGGCCAAACTCCCGAGATGTACCGGCTGCGCACGTCTCCCCAACAGAACATCTGCGGCCGGATAGGCTGCCCGTCGTCGTCGAGAACGGTGTGGTCGAATATGTGCTGGTCGCCTACGAGCACTTCGTAGACGCGATAGACGGAGAGATCGCGGACGATGGCGGGTTTGATCGCCGCCTCCAGCCCCCGTTTTCCGGACGAACCCAGCAGTTTGACCGCGTCGGGAATCTCGTTCCAACGGCGGTAGAAGCTTGCCAGGGAACCGCACTCCCACCCTTGTCGCTCGGCCTCCGCCACGGTCTCCCGGTAGGCGTGCTTCACCTCCATGCTAGGATTCTTCGCCAGCAGCGAGAGTCCGTATTCGAGGGCCTGCGGCGCGAAGGAACGGCTTGAGAGCGCCACGGAAAGAGGCCCGGAGTTCGCCGAAACGACGACGTCTATGGGGGCGCGGTCCGAAACCACCTTGCCTCTTTTTCGTTCCGCCATCCATCGGTAGATGGTGGGAACCGAGACGTCTTCGCGAAGGGCGATTTCGGCGTACCATTCTCCCGTCGTGGAATCCGGAGGGCATTCCGAGGCAAGCCTGAGCACCCGCAAGCGTTTCGCACTTTTTTCGTTCAGATGTTCCGGTGCTATATACACTGTCTCCTCCTCCTGAAGTCTCTTTTTCAATCCGTCGAAGTTCGGGTCCCGATATCCCGCGGCGACACGCGCTTCTTCGGGGATGGCGGGGTCGACGATGGAGATGCGCCACGTTTTGCCGCCGTTGCCTCCTCGTTTGCTTTCCGTTTCGTAGCAGGCTGTGGCGTATCGTCCGGAGACAATCGCTTTCCGAACGGCGCGCTCCGATATGTTAAGTAG
>WPCG01017976.1_pt1 | contig 22371 bp, 23 predicted proteins | sample 5403311 | NCBI WGS metagenome assembly WPCG01 (sample SAMN12869467, study PRJNA574797) | sludge metagenome | isolation source: wastewater treatment of Control | place: China:Beijing | collected 2019-05-17 | reverse complement strand
AATTATATGACACCTTTGTTTCTATTAATCATTTCAAACGGAATCTATCACATTGTATTATATGTCATCGCTTTCTTTTTTCAGATTACGATTCCCATCCAAATTTTAATCGGTAGGGTGGCTGTAGAAATTATACTGAATACCCTTATAGGCACCTTTATTTATGCGAGGGTATTTAAGGCAATCAATGGGTATCGATTAGGAGATTATCATGCATAGTTTTTTTAAAAATCGAAAAAATCATATATTCTTTTTAATGCTACTTGTGTTTATTTTTCTATTGCATAGTTTACACGACATTACCATTGTTAATGGTGAATTTTATTATCAGCGCTCTGTTAACAACCGTATTAAAATGATTGAAACGACCTCTAAAAGAGGGGAAATATTTGACCGTAATGGCGTTTTACTTGCTACAAATCAAATTAGCTATAACGTCACGTTAAACACGGGGCTCATTCCCAATGCAACGTTTTCTGAAACAGCCATTGCCATTTATGATTTCTTAAAGAGTCAAAATGAAGATCAATTGGAGTTTCCAATTTACATTGAAAATGGTGTCTACAAATACAGCTTTGATGAAAGCATAAAAAAATGGTTGTATGATAACGGCTATGATGAAAGCTGGACGGCAGAGGAAATATTTAACGATGTCAGATCAGCAAACTATATTGACCCTGAAATGAGTAACTACGAAGCATATCGTATTTTATATAATCAGGGTAAATATATGCCGATTTCATCTGCAAGGATGCAATTTTTTCAAGATATTCAAAAAACACAGTTTTTATCAGGCTATAATTTAGACCCTGATACCAGTGCATATGATGCCTTTCAGTCAATACGTAACCGTTCAAACTTTAAAATTGATGCTACCTACTCGGACGAGGACGCATATAAGATTTTGGTCTTGCGTCATGCGATCAAGGAAAAGGGTTATCTTAAGTATGAACTCTTAACCATCGCAAAGTCTGTTTCTGAAGAAACAGCAGTGCTTGTTCAGGAAAAAGGCTTTATGCTCCCTGGCCTTGCAATAGAATATGAAACCATAAGGTATTACCCCTATGCAAGTACAGCTGCTCATATTTTAGGGTATATGGGGTCCATTTCCAGCGAGTCTGAAGTGGAGTACTATGTAAACACCCAAGGCTATAATCCAAATCAAATGATTGGTAAAACCGGTATTGAAGCATCCTTTGAAGATATTCTACACGGTGAAAATGGCTATAAGTACATCGAGGTGGATGTCTATGGTAAGTATGTAGCAGACGTTGATGAAACGGCTTACGATGGGCTTGATGCCAAAAGAGCAATTGCTGGTGATGATGTGTACTTGTCCATTGAGTTAGGTCTTCAGCAAGTGCTGGAGAACAGTTTAGAAAAAGCACTTGATATGATTAGAGTAGGTGGGGTTTATGATAGCCCTTGGGGCGATTTTCAATATCAAGCCTTCCCCAATGTTGAAACAGCAGCTGGCGTTGTCATTGATGTCAACACAGGTGAAGTCCTTGCCATGGCAAGCTACCCATCTTATGATGTCAACTTATTCTCACGTGGAATCAGTCAAGAGGACTGGAACGCTCTTAACCCAGTGAATAAGCGAAATCCACTTGCGGCCAGACCACTCTATAACATTGCAACAATGATGGCTGTCCAGCCTGGCTCTGTCTACAAAATGATGACGGGCTATGCGGCGATGGAGCAAGGGCTTGATCCGTATAAGCAATACTATGCAGATGGTTTTATAGAAATTGGTAATCAGCGTTTTGGGTGTTGGCTCTATAACCAATATGGCCTACGCCATGGGATGACCGACTTTTTTAAAGCCCTTGAGGTTTCTTGTAACTATTATTTTTTTAACATCGCAAATGGCAAAGATTATTATAGAAATGCATCTATGAATTTTACCATGAGCCCTATGCTCATGACAAAATCATCTGAAAAATTCGGCCTACATGAAAAAACTGGCATTGAAATTTCAGAGGTTTCCTTGGGCGTTCCTGAGCCTGATAAAAAGAAGCGCACCATTCAAGCCTTATTATCCCAACAGCTCAATGCTGTGTTAAAAGACTATTATCCAGAAAGCATTGTTGGAGACGAAGACAAGCTTACTGAAATGGTTCAAACGATTGTAGGATGGTCTGATGAAAACCCTTCAAGGGGCGTCATTATTTCAAGGCTCATGGACATGGGCCCAAAAGGTGACTACACGCAGATCGAAAAGCTTGCAGACTTAATTAAGTATGACTACTTTAATTTAATGAAATGGTATGAAAGTGATACGATGAACCTTGCCATTGGGCAAGGTGACCACACCTATACACCTATTCAAATTGGTAGGTACGTAGCGACAATTGCAAACGGTGGATACCTAAATCCCTTAACCTTAATCCGTACAGACGGACAGGTTAACCAAGGTGAGTTCATTGATGAGCAAGATCTTTTAAAACACGTTCAACAAGGAATGTATCAGGTTACTCACGGTAATCCGACCAATATCACACGTATTTTTCAAAATTTGCCCATTAAAATTGGCTCAAAAACAGGAACAGCCCAAAAAGAAGGGTTAATACCTCCTTTGGATGAGGTTGCTTATCTGACAGAGTATTTGAAAGAGTTCGCACCTAAGCTAACGTTAGAAGCTGTTGAAGAAAAAACCTTAGACATCATCAAATCAAGAAGTGAAGAGCTGGCTACATTAGAGCGTGAAATGAATGAAGCTACAGACCCAGAAGAGCGTGAAAAGAAATCAAACCGCTTAAATCAGCTGATTGATAGAGACTACTTAAATAAGGGGAGCGCGATGCGCGTTGCCATTAAAGAGCTTTCTAACTACACCATTACAGATGATGACATTAACCGCTTTAGATTACCTTACGACAACTATTCATGGTTTGTTGCATATGCACCTTATGATGCTCCAGAAATTGCAGTTGTTGTAATGATTCCTCAAGGGGGACATGGAGCATATTCTGCACCAGTGGTTAGAGACGTTATAGCAGAGTACTTTCAATTAGAACCACCAGAAAAATCCAATCCGTAGTTACTGTTGTTTATTTTGGTAAAATAAGTTACAATAATGATACGAATGTATAAAGGCGGTGACCTAGATGGCTACTAAAGGCCCGATTGAGTTCAAAGGCAATTTATCAGGACTTTACCTGAATGTTGATGAAGAGGCATCTTTTGACGATGTGTATCATTTTTTAACAACGCTACTAGAAAGCAAAGGTTCTTTTTATAAAGGTTCTAAAATCATTGGCCTTATTGGCCAATCGTTTAGCTATAGAGAAAAAGCAAAAATTGAAGCCCTTTTGGTTGAAAACTATGACATTTCAGTTTACAGCTTAGAAGACCAATTGGATACAGTTTACAAGCCTGAAAAAACCGTTGTGGTGGCTTCAGAGGCTGTTCAGGAGACAATTCCAGATACACATTATGTCTATGGAACGATGCGTTCTGGAAAATCTGTTGAATATGCCGGTAATGTTGTGGTTATTGGGGATGTAAACCCAGGAGCAGAAATTATTGCAAAGGGAAACGTTTTTGTGTTTGGTAGATTACTAGGCTTTGTTCATGCAGGTTACATGGGTGATGAACATGCGATGATTGTTGCAAATGTCTTAAAACCGACACAAATTAGAATTGCCAAGCATATATCTGTGCCACCACATGACGATCATAGCGTACACAGCATTACACCAGAAATCGCTCATGTGCATGAAGGTATTATAAAAATCGATAAGTATCACTAAATAGACTATTTGGAGGGAAATATGGGAGAAGCAATCGTCATCACTTCCGGTAAGGGCGGCGTAGGTAAAACAACGACAACGGCAAATATTGGGGCAGCTTTAGCAATGGAAGGCAAGAAAGTATGCGTTATTGACGCAGATATAGGTTTACGTAATTTAGATATCGTCCTTGGCTTGGAAAATCGAATCGTATATGACATCGTCGATGTTGTCACGGGTGTCTGTCGCATTAAACAAGCACTTATCAAAGACAAGCGTTTTAACAATTTATACCTTCTCCCAGCGGCACAAACAAAAGATAAAAATGCTGTCAACCCAGAGCAAATGGTAGAGCTCATTGAAGAGCTGAAGAAGAATCATGATTTTGTTATTGTCGATTGCCCTGCTGGAATCGAACAAGGCTTTAAAAACGCCATCGCAGGTGCAGATCGAGCCATTGTTGTAACAACGCCTGAAATTTCTGCGGTTAGAGATGCTGACAGAATTATTGGTCTTTTAGAAGCAGCAGAGATTCATAACCCAAGACTCATTGTCAACCGATTGAGAATTGATATGGCAAAGCGTGGGGAAATGATGAATGTAGAGGATATTGAAGATATCCTTGCGATCGATCTCATTGGTGTTGTCCCCGATGATGAAGAGGTCGTTATGAGTACAAACAGAGGTGAGCCCGCTGTGTTTAAGGAAACGTCCTTATCTGGTATGGCTTTTAGAAATATTTCAAAACGCATTATTGGCGAAGACGTTGCTTTCTTAGAATTTGATGTGCAAGAAAGCTTTTTGGATAAGCTAAAGAGAGCCTTATCTTTTGGAAGATAGGAGGGGAATATGTTTGATTTATTTGGATTTTTAAACAGTAAGCCGACAAGTAAAAATGTCGCTAAGGATCGACTGAAGCTTGTTTTAGTACACGATCGAACAAATTGTTCTCCTGAGCTACTAGAGCTATTAAAGCAGGATATTTTATCTTCAATTTCTGAGCACGTTGACTATGATCCTTCTGATTTAGATATTAAAATTACTCGCACGCGTGACAATTCATCAGGAAAGCCTGTGTTGGTCGCAAGTATTCCAATCCGAAATCTAAAACGCTAAAAGGTCCTCATGGACCTTTTTTAAATGGAGGTAATCATTATGAACATAAAAAAGTATTTTTCAAACTTTGATTATATCCTATTGGCACTGGTTATTATTATTTCTGCAATTGGTCTTGTTGCCATTGCAAGTGCCACAGATTATATGAACAGTGGCATGTCAAGACAAGTTAAAATGCAGTTTATTTCATTTTTTATTGGATTAGGTGGTATTTTCATCATACTCTTTATTAATTATGAATTGTTTGGCATGTTCTACAAGGCTCTTTATGTCATTGGCATACTGCTCTTATTGCTTGTCTACATTCCTGGTTTAGGTGTGGAGAGAATGAATGCAACACGCTGGATAGCGGTTGGGAGCATTGATGTACAAACGAGCGAGCTTGCAAAGCTTGCATACATTTTATTTTTCGCCAAGTTTTTAGAGAACATAAACGGGGTAAAAGGGATTAAGGATATCATCAAATGCATCCTAGTTATGCTCCCATATTTTGCCTTGGTTTGGAAGCAGCCTGACCTTGGAACCTCTTTGGTTTTTGTATCTGTTACCTTTGGTATGATGCTTGTGAGTGGTCTTAAGTACAGGTACATCATAGGAGGCTTAGGAGGGCTTGTTGCCGTGTGGCCTCTTATATACCCCTATTTTAAGCCCCATCAAAAGGTTCGCTTTGAAGCCTTTTTAAACCCAGATGATCTCACCTTACAAGGCAACTATCAGGTGCTTCAATCAAAGATAACCATTGGATCAGGTCAAATGTACGGCAAAGGCATTTTTCAAGGTGTCTACCACAGGTATGACTATTTACCTGTTCAGGAAAGTGATTTTATTTTTGCCGTTTTTGTTGAAGAAACAGGGTTTGTAGGTGGCGCCTTGTTGATCATTTTATTCTTCTTGTTTTTAGCAAGAATGATTCATTTAAGCAGGCATACTAAAGATGATTTTGGAAGCTATGCCATCATTGGTATTGTGTTTATGTTTGCCTTTCATATTATTGAAAACATTGCAATGACTATGGGGAAAATGCCAGTTACGGGAATCACCTTGCCATTTGTGAGTTATGGTTCCACATCCCTTGTCACAAGCATGATAGCTATTGGACTGGTGCAAACCATATATTTGCGTCGTAAAAAAGGTACATTTATTTAACGGAGGATTCATGAATTTATTAAAAATGCTACAGAAAATAGAAAAGCCATCTCGTTACATTGGCGGAGAAATAGGAAGCGTCCTAAAACCACCTTCAGATGATTTGATAAGGTTTTGCTTTGCATTTCCTGACGTCTATGAAGTTGGAATGAGCCATCTTGGGATGCAAATCATATACAGGCTTCTCAATCAACAAGCAGATGTCTTTTGCGAGCGTGTTTTTTCACCATGGACGGATATGGAAAACATGATGCGTAAGCATCAAATACCCTTGTTTACCCTTGAATCAAAAGCACCGGTATCAGAGGTTGATATTCTAGGCTTTACCCTTCAGTACGAGTTAAGCTACACAAACATTCTCAACATGTTAAACCTTGCAAATTTGCCCTTTTATGCCTCACAGCGTCACGAAGGAATGCCACTGATCGTTGCAGGAGGGCCATGTGCCTACAACCCAGAGCCACTGGCTGAAATCGTAGATATGTTTTTTATTGGAGAGGGCGAAGAGCTTTTACTAGATTTTATTGATCTTTACCGAGACTATAAAGCAAAAAAAATCGACCGCGATACCTTGCTTTTAAAGGCTGCTAATATTGAAGGGATTTATGTCCCAAAATTTTATCAGCCAGAGTACAAGGATGATGGCACAATTAAAGAGGTCATACGCTTAGCAGACGTGCCTAGTGTGATCAAAAAGCGCATTGTCAAGGATTTCGATAAGGGCTTTCAGCTTGAAGAAATGATTGTTCCTTTTGCAGATATTGTGCATGATCGTGCAATGGTTGAACTCTTTCGTGGCTGTACAAAAGGCTGTCGTTTTTGCCAAGCGGGTATGCTATACAGACCCATTCGCGAAAAATCTTATAACACTGTCCTTGATAACGTAGAAAAATTGCTAGGCAATACCGGTTTTGAAGAACTGTCTCTTACCTCTTTAAGCACCATGGATTACTCACAAATTGACACCTTGGTACCGGAACTCGTTCAGCAATATCAAGATCAAAATATTGGTATATCTCTGCCTTCATTAAGGCTTGATAGCTTTTCTGTCAAAGCCGTACAGGAAATACAAAAAATTAAAAAAACTGGGCTTACCTTTGCACCAGAAGCCGGCACACAAAGGTTGCGCGATGTCATCAACAAGGGTGTCACACAAGAGAATATCTCACAAACCTTTAAAGAGGTATTTTCATCAGGTTGGCACCGCGTGAAGCTGTATTTTATGATTGGGCTTCCAACAGAAACAGAGCTTGATTTAGAAGGTATTTCAGAGATTGCAAATCTTGCAACCTATACCTTTAAAAATGTAAAACCCTTTGATATGAAAAAGTCTGTACAGGTAACAGTCAGCACATCTTGCTTTGTACCAAAACCCTTTACACCTTTTCAGTGGATGAAACAAGATGACAAAGAAACCTTTTATGCAAAAATTCATTATTTAAAGCAAAAGATTACAAATAAAAAAGTGGCATACAACTACCATGATCCTGAAACAAGTGTTCTCGAGGGTGCCTTTGCTCGCGGTGATCGCAAGCTTAACGCGGTACTCATAGAAGCGTATCACTTAGGATGTCGCTTTGATGGCTGGCAAGAGTATTTTAACCCAACACTATGGCAAGAGGCCTTTGCAAACGCAAATGTGAATCCTGATTTTTACACCTTTAGAGAGCGAAGCTTTGACGAAGTGCTTCCATGGGATGTTATTTCTCCAGGCATTCGTAAAGATTTCCTTGTATCCGAGTATCAAAAATCGTTAGACGCACAGCTCACAACCGATTGTAGAGATACCTGCTCAGGTTGTGGTGTTAATGTTCAAATCGTAGGAGGTGCATGCTAATGCTGACACTTCGTTTAAAGTACACAAAGGAAAGCTATATGAGCTTACTCAGCCATTTAGAGCTTATGAAACTCTTTGAACGCATCTTTAGATTCAACAAGCTACCGCTTAAATATTCTGAAGGCTTTAATCCCATTCCACGTATTACCTTTGCCGCGCCATTGTCAGTAGGCTATAGCAGTGTAGCTGAGATTATGGAGGTTCAATTAAATGAAACCGTGAGCATTGATGATATGAAAGCCCTTCAATTTCCAGCAGGTATCGACATCATCGATGCAGCCTTTGTTGAATCGAAACTATCTTTGATGGCCGGATTAACGCATGCAGAATATATGATTAACCTTACCTTTGATCATCAAATCGAAGAAAACGCTTTAAAAGGGTGGGTTCAGCATGTCCTGGATTCTGACACTTTAAATTATGAGAAAAAAACGAAAAAAGGCACCATGAAAACCCTTAATGCCAGAGAGCAAATTCGTAAGTTACAGCTCGTTAATGTCTCGGATAATGATGCCATCATAAAGGTTTGCTTACAATCAGGAAGCAATGGAAGCTTAAATCCTGAAACCTTTGTATCCATTTTGTTGGCTAATACGCAAGGCGAAAAGCATCTCCTTGACACATCCGTTATGCGTACAGGGCTATACTATGAAAAAGGCGATGACTTGGTGGATCTATTTCTCCTAAAAAATGAGGTTTTCTAATGATAGAAGTTTATGTTGATGTGTCGCCGGTCCTATCAATTGCAGCCACCGTCGATTCACAATCAAAAGCCTTTTATGACATCCATATGGAAAATGCCTTTAAAGCAAAGCTTATTGGCAATGTCTATCGAGGCAAAATCGTCAACATTGTCAATGCCATTCATGGGGCATTTGTTGATATTGGAGAAAAGCAAAATGCCTTTATCAAGCTCAATGACTTATCTCGATTTTATCAGGCGTATAAGCCTGGTATGTCAGTCATTGTACAAGTCATTAAAGAACCCTATCAAACGAAGGGCGCCCAGCTTACAGGTGATGTTTCCTTTGCGGGGGATCTGGTTGTTTTGCTGCCCTTAAGCAAGCAGCTTAGATTCAGTAAAAAGCTCCCTGAAGCCTTTGATCGAAAAAGCATTGAACAGGTATATGCTGAAAGCGATTGCCATCACTTGGGATTTATTGTTCGCAGCGAAGCGCTTCACGCCAGCACAGAAGACATCATAAGAGAAATGCAAAAGCTTGCTGATATGTGGAATCGCTTACAGCTAGGCTCTGACCGTACTGAGCGCATTTATCAAGCCAACCATTTTCGTGAAGCGCTCGTGCAAACCTTCATTAAGCCTCACATTCAACGATATATCACAAACAATGCTGATATTGTCATGTTTTTAAATCAGCATGGTGTACCTAAAAAACAGATTCAGCTAACGCTTCCAAAGACGAACCTTTGGCAAGAAGCTCATTTGGATCTACAAGGCTTAGTGACCCAAAAGGTTTATCAAGATCCAAGAGGCTTTTCTGTAACAATTGAAGAAACAGAGGCCCTCACGGTTATCGATGTAAATTCATCAAAATTTATTTCAGATTACAAAAAAAATGAGACAGCGAAGCTCATTAATCAAGAATCTTCAAGCTTGATTGAAAAGTATTGTTCCTTGAAAAACATCAGTGGCATGCTCATAATTGACTATATTCAAATGCACCCTTCAGATCATGAGGCTTTTGAAGCATACCTCCGTGAACAGGTCTTTACACTTGAAAAAGGGTATTCCCTTTTAGGCTTTACTCGTATGGGAATACTAGAAGTGATAAAAACTAGAAAGTCGCCATCTTATTCGGATTTGTTAAGCTTTAATTTTTCTGATAAGGACTTACTCTATTGGGAAATGTATGATCTGTTGTGCCAGTTTAATAAGCTTCAGCATCATACCAATACCAAACGTGTAGAGGTCCATGTGACCCAAGAATTATATATCTTCATTAAGAATAATCCCATTTTTTATACATTTGATATGGACATAACCTTTAAGCCTATGAAGGGATATCAAAATAATTACAGGATCATCACGAATCCCATTGACATTGGCAAAGAAACGTGATAATATTTATCGGGTAGCCGCACGAAAACGGTTTTCAAACTTGTAAAAGTACCGTTATTTGGCGAGAAAGGATAGAGGAGGTGCGATATGTACGCAATTATTAAAACAGGTGGAAAGCAATACAAAGTTCAACAAGGCGATGAAATTTTCGTTGAAAAGTTAAACGTAAACGAAGGCGAAGCTGTTGAGTTTGACACTGTATTGGCTATTTCAAATGACGAAGGTTTACAACTTGGCGAAGCGCTTGCAAGTGCTAAAGTTACTGCTTCTGTTGTTAAAAATGGCAAAGCTAAAAAAGTAATCATTTTCAAATACAAATCTAAAAAAGATTACCGTAAAAAGCAAGGCCATAGACAGCCATACACCAAAGTGAAAATCGAAAGCATCAGCTTGTAATCAACATGATTCAAGTCGTTTTCACAAAATCAAACAATCGTTTCACAGCACTTAAGGTCTCAGGACATGCATACTCAGACGAACCTGGTAAGGATTTAGTCTGTGCTGCAGTATCAACACTAGCTCAAATAACGGTGAATGCTGTTGAAGCTTTAGGCGAGATTCCTGAAGAACGGATTTTCGTGAACATTAAAAATGGCTATTTAGAATTGATTATAAAAGAATTAGATGCGACTGATGTGACAGACGTTGTTTTTAAAACGATGATCATCGGATTAATCGGTATAGAAGAGACGTACCCGCAGTACGTTAAGCACAGAATTAAGGAGGTGCATGGAAATGTTGAGAACATTTAACTTACAGTTATTTGCAAGTAAAAAAGGTGTAGGTTCTTCAAAGAACGGACGTGATTCTGCTTCTAAAAGACTTGGTGTTAAAAGAGCTGACGGACAAACAGTTAGCGCTGGTAGCATCCTAGTAAGACAAAGAGGAACAAAACTTCACCCAGGAACAAACGTAGGCAAAGGCAGTGATGATACTCTTTTTGCTTTAGTAACAGGTGTTGTTAAGTTTGAGCGCAAAGGCAGAGATAAAAAACAAGTAAGTGTTTATGAAGCTTAGTCCAAATGTCCATCAACTTTGATGGACATTTTTATTTAAAAGCTATATAGTAGAATATATGCTTTATAAAAGAGGTGCAAAATGTTTGTAGATGTGGCAAAAATCTATATTAAAGCTGGAAATGGCGGCAATGGGCGCGTAAGCTTTAGAAGAGAAAAATACGTACCTGATGGGGGACCAGATGGGGGCGATGGCGGTAAGGGTGGAAATATCGTTGCTGTTGTTGACCCTGGTATGAGAACCTTAATGGATTTTCGTTACAAAACGAAATATACCGCTGAGCCTGGAGGTGATGGCGGTAAGAAAAAAATGACCGGTAAGTCTGCGGATGATTTAATCATTAAAGTGCCACAAGGAACGATTATCCGTGATTTAACAACAGGAAAGGTCATTGTCGACCTCAAGGATGCGGACCAATCAATGGTTTTAGCTAAAGGTGGCAAGGGTGGTAAAGGAAACTGGCATTTTGCCACACCTACGAGACAAGCGCCTACTTTTGCTGAAAAAGGAGTTGATGGTATTGAACGAACCATTGCTCTTGAATTGAAAATGCTTGCAGATGTTGGCTTATTAGGCTATCCAAACGTCGGGAAATCTACATTTTTAGCTGCAACAACTAAAGCAAAACCTAAAATTGCAAATTACCATTTTACGACCCTACAACCTAACTTAGGGGTTGTCGAAGCCATTAAAGGCAAAAGCTTTGTCATTGCTGATATTCCCGGTTTAATTGAAGGTGCCAAGGAAGGCGTCGGACTGGGCCTTGATTTTTTAAGACACGTTGAACGCACCAAGCTCCTTATCCACGTTGTTGATATAACAGGACAAGAAGGGCGAGACCCATATACTGATTTTGTAACAATAAACAATGAAGTCTTTGGTTATAGTGAAAAGCTATCACACCGTGTACAAGTCGTCGCAGCCAATAAAATGGATCTTGTCTACGACCAAGAGGTTTTTGAGACCTTTAAAGATAAAATCACTGCAGATGGCTACGAAGTGTTTCCAATTTCCGCTGCTACTGGCGAAGGCATTGACAAGCTTTTAAGCCGCGTGACCACATTGCTCGATGAGATTGAGGTCGTTCCATTAATTGATGAATCAGACTATCTCGTTGATGACATCAACGTCATTGATTCAAATGAAGTCAATTATTTTATGGATGGAGATGTGTATTGCGTGGAGGGTCCTTTTATCGAAAGGATTTTATATTCAACCAATCTAACCGATATTGAATCGCTTAGAAGGTTCCAAAACGTGCTAAAAACGAGAGGCGTATTTGATCATTTGAGAGAAATGGGCATTGAAGATGGTGATACAGTACGAATCTTTGAATTAGAATTTGAATTCTACGATTAGGAGATAATCATGTTAACAGGAAAGCAAAGAAGCTATTTAAAAGGTTTAACACACACACGTAAGCCCCTAGCTCAGGTTGGAAAAGATGGCCTTTCTGAAGCCTTTATTGGTGAAATAGATGCCTTATTGGAACGCCATGAGCTGGTAAAAGTAAATGTCCTTGACAACAGTGATCAAGATGCATCAGAGGCGGCCATTGCGATAGCAGAAATGTTAAAGGCAGAGTTTGTTCAAGCGATTGGTAACAAGTTCACCTTATATAGACAGTCACGTGAAAATCCGATGCTTGCGATTCCAGGAGCAGATAATAAACGCGTTCGCATGAATATGCAAAGAAAAGCTGCTGCTGGTGTTAAAGAAGAACGAAAAAATAAGCGTGGTGGTAAAATTTCAAAGCCAGGTAAACGAAAAAAAGACAGAGGTGCTAAAGCCTAATGCCACTTAGCACTTATGGCAAAAAAATTGGTATTATGGGTGGTACATTCGATCCGATTCACTATGGACATTTAATGCTTGCTGAGCAAATCCGTACAAGCTTTTTTCTAGATGAAATCGTGTTTATTCCAGTGGGAATACCACCACATAAACCCAGCTCTTTTTGCGCAGATAAATATGATCGACTTAAAATGACTCAGCTTGCCACTGAGTCTAATCCATATTTCAAGGTATCAGATATAGAAGTAAAGCGTGATGATGTCACCTATACTGTAGATACAATCTCTGCCATTAAGAACACGCTTTCTGAAAAAGATACCCTTTTTTTTATCACGGGCGCAGATGCCATTGTGACGCTAGAGTCATGGAAGGATTATGACGCCCTAGTGAAAAATATTCAGTTCATTGGAGCAACACGCCCTGGAATCGATATTGATTTTTTGAATCAAAAAATAGATATGCTTAAAAAACAACACGGTGCGCACATTGAGCTGTGCTATATACCAGCACTTGCCATTAGCTCTACAGACATTCGAAGACGCGTCAATGATGAAAAAAGTATAAAGTACTTGCTTCCCGAATCGGTTGAAGCATATATTGATTCTCATGACCTTTACAAGTCTCATCATCCGCGTTACCACCACATAAAAGAGCATTTGTCAAAAACCCTCAGCCCTAAGAGGTATTTGCATTGCTTGCAAACAGCTCGGCTTTCTAGACAGCTGGCTTCAAAGTATCGTGTAGACCCCATCATTGCAGAAATGGCTGGTTTATGCCATGATATCGCTAAAGAGTTTAAGCCTGCTTTAATGCAGCATTACATTAACCTTGCAAACATTGAGAAAGACCCTTGCATTGAAGCCAATATAAATATTGCTCATGGCGAGGTAGGAGCCTATATCTTAGAGCACGAACATGGTATTACAGATCAAGATATCCTAAATGCCGTAAGGTGGCACACTTATGGGTGTGAAAACATGAACTTACTTTGTAAAATCGTGTACATTGCAGATGTCGCAGAACCATCGCATACATATCATGGCGTTGACCATTTGCGACATTTATTGAGTGAAAGTATTGACAAAGCAATATTAGCCTATTATGATATGACTCATCAGTATTTATCAGAAGCAAAAATGCCCATTCATAAAAACACAAATAAAATGATTGAGCAGTTAAAAGGTTAAAAAGGAGTGTTAATGAATTTACAGCTTGCAAGACGAATGGTCACGTTGATTGACGATAAGAAAGGCCTTGATATTATACTGCTTAATGTTGGAAAAGCAACGACTCTAGCAGATTATTTTATTATTGCAACCGGCACGTCATCCACTCACATTCAAGCCCTGGCTGACCATTTAGAAAAATCATTAAGAGATGAAAACCACTTTATGAAACATAAAGAAGGCAAAGCCACTAATGGCTGGCTTCTTCTAGATTTTAAAGATATTGTGGTCCATTTATTTAACAGCGAGACAAGAGCCTACTATGCTCTTGAAAGAATTTGGAGCGACGCTGAAATCATGACAATATAAATTGGAGGTTAACTATGGAAAAAACGATGCACCCATTCTTACAAGTCATCGTCCCTGTTGCAAAAAGCATTGCAGAAACGTTTGGCTCTAACTGTGAGGTAGTCATTCATGATTTTAGTAATCTTGAAAGCTCTATTGTGGCTATTTTTAATGGGCATGTTACAGGTAGAACCATTGATACAAAAATGACAGAATCTATTTTGGAAAAAATTAACAAGCATCAAGAAGGGCACGACGTCTATAACTATACAGGAAAAAGCACTTTAGGCAGAGAACTCAAGTCCACAACAACCTTCATTAGAGATGAAGCAAATACAATTGTGGGATGCATGTGCATCAACTTTGATATTACCGATCTAATAAGTGCAAGAAATATCATGAATGAACTTTGCAAAGTTGATGAGAAGGAAGTCGAAGTCATCGGTGAAGTCAACAAGGTTAATGATGTACTGTTTGATATTGTGGAAAGCACGATCCATAAATTTTCTAGACCTGTTATTTATTTGACTAAGGATGAAAAGGTAAGTATTGTGAAGGATTTAGAAGATAAAGGCGTGTTCCTTATTAAAGGTGCCATTGATTTTGTAGCAAATTCTCTTCAAGTTTCGCGCTATACAGTATATAATTATCTTGATGGCATTAGAGAAAACAAATAGGAGGGCATCATGTTAAAAGTTATTTCAACAAATCAAGCACCCGCTGCAGTTGGACCATACTCACAAGCGATTGAAGCAGGTGGTTTCATTTATGTTTCTGGTCAGCTTCCCATTATTCCTGAAACAGGTGAGTTAATTAAGGACGATATTGAAAAAGAAACACATCAATGCCTTTTAAATGCCAAAGCCATTTTAAAAGAAGCAGGTGTGGATTTTAATCAGGTTGTTAAGGTTGTCGTTTATCTAAAGAACATTCAGCAATTTGCCTTGATGAATGGTGTATATGCTCAATACTTTAATGATCATAAGCCAGCTAGAGCTGCATTTGAGGTTGCAAATTTACCCTTATATGCAGATGTTGAAATTGAAATGATTGCTTATAAAGGCTAAAAAGACTCGCATCCATTTATTTGGATGCAAGTCTTTTTTTTCGTTTCAATATATGAAATACCGTCATGATTGTTCGCCAAACTAAAAGTGCTATGAAAAGACGAATCAACACATAGATAGCCAGTCCAAGGTAATCCTTTTCATACATCATATGTGTGATGTCAGCATTGAGAAGATTTTCACCTAAGTAGGTGCCATCGGAGATAAGGTTAACCTGAAAAAGACGCTCACCATTAAGATAATAACTTCTAACGCCTAAAACTTCACCTTCTGAAACGGGTAGCATCGCATCAGCATCAATGTCGTCTTCAACAACGAGATCTTCTGCATAAGAAGCAAGAGGCAAATCAAGGATGACATCATGTTCAACAGTAAGTCCAATTGTGGTTTCTTTATGGGGATTTTTAAGCGTGATAGATTGTACCTTTAAGCTTTTAGAATCTATCAACGTTGCCTTTGTGCTCGTTGCACCATATTCCAATAAGAGGCGGGTATCTTGAAACAAGGTAGCAGGTTCTGATCTTAAAACAACTGAAATAAAGGATCTGCCATCTACCTCTGACGAACCAACAAAGGTGTACCTTGCTTCAGGCGTAAAGCCTCTTTTGATACCTGTTGCGTAATCATAAGCTGTTATCGTTCTTTGACCATTGATGACGATAGGATCATTTGATCCTGTCATGGATGGAAATAAGCTTGTACCACTATTTAAGTAACGTGCTTCGGTCTTTGCGTTTGTTGGTGGTATTTCATAGCGCCTTAATAAGCTAATAGCCTTAAAGGTCTCATTCGCCATTGCATACTTTGATATCTGTGCTAAGTCATATGCGGTTGTCACATGATCATTGTGATGAAGACCATGAGGGGTAACAAAGTTTGAATGAACTGCCCCCATTTTTGCCGCACGTTCATTCATGACCTTTGCAAATTCCTCTAGGCTTCCTGAATGTACACGGGCCAGAACCTCAGCGGCATCATTAGCACTGGCAATCATGAGTGCTGTAACTAGTTGCTCAATCGTTACACGTTCGCCGGGTTCAAGAGCAATATGACTCCCGCCAGCATAAGGTGATAAGGCGTCAACCTCAACAACTTGATTTAAGTCCAAATCCTCAATGCAAATGATTGCGGTCAATATTTTAGTTGTGCTTGCAGGGTACATAAGCTCATGTATGGCCTTGCCAAACAGAATTTGTCCAGTATCTGCGTTGATGAGTATTGCGGAGCTTCCTTGTAAATCCGTGTCTTTTAGCTCAAATTCCGTAGCAAAGGTCACATGCGCTAAAAGGAATGAATGTATCAGTAGGAAACACAAGGCTCTTTTAAAAAAGGTTTTCAAATTTTCCTCCAATTATATGTCTAGATGCCTTTACTATTATAGAAAAAAAAACCATCCATATCAAGCCTCCGTGTGATATAATAATATAAATGGTAATATTTAGGAGTTTTGTATGAAATGGTGCCTTTATATCGTAATCTTTTTAATCATTATAACACGTTCGTTCGCACACACAAACCTTATCGTATCCACGGATGTAGAGACCTTCACGATTTTTTCTGAAGAAGCAAGTGAGCCCTATATGGAGATGCGACAGCTATATGACCCTGTTTTGGAGATCTATATTGATTTAATGACATTTAATACCTTATCCCTAGAGGCTTATCAACACTTTAAAGGCGTTGGACCTTCGCTTTCTGCAAGCATTAAGGCTTACATTGAAGCAAATGGGCCCTTTACATCCTTCGATGACCTAACCTTAGTCAATGGCATTGGTCCTAAAAAGCTTCAACAGATTCTAGAGAATTCAAAGTAATTTCAGAGTAAAAATGTTATAATGGTATAGTGGAAAGGAGGTTCATATGAAAGACATTCGTTTAACGCAGTATACAAAAAGTGCTGGCTGAGGCGCTAAGCTTGGTCCTGAGACCCTAGCACAAGTTTTGTGCGACTTACCTAAACTCAATGACCCTCGTCTGTTGGTTGGCTTTGAATCAGCTGATGACGCTGCTGTCTACTTACTCAATGAAAATGAAGCGATGATACAAACCTTAGACTTTTTCACACCCATTGTTGATGACGCCTATATGTTTGGTCAAATAGCCGCAGCAAATGCACTTAGTGACGTTTACGCCATGGGTGGCAAACCCATTTTAGCTTTAAATATTGTGGGCTTTCCCACGTGCCTAGATGCAAGTATCCTCAAAGCAATCTTAAAGGGTGGAGCTGACAAAGTTTCAGAAGCTGGTGCTTTATTGGTTGGAGGTCATTCCATAGAAGATCACGAACCCAAATATGGGTTGTCTGTGACGGGACTTGTGAACCCTAACAGCATTTGGAAAAATGATAGCCTTTGTGAACAAGATGTACTCATTCTTACAAAGCCCCTTGGTGTTGGTATTCTCACCACTGCAATAAAAGAAGACCTTGTCTCAGAGGCTTCTGCCCAAAAGGTTTATGAATCGATGATGACGCTTAATAAGTATGCGCGTGATGTACTGGTGAACTTTCCCGTGACTGCGTGTACAGACATCACTGGCTTTGGTCTCTTAGGACACGTCTCTGAAATGGTTGCTTCTAAAAACCTTACCGTAGAGATCTACACAGCGAACATTCCACTTTTAGGCCAAGCCATTGAAATGGCTGAAATGGGCATTATACCTGGTGGCGCATACAGAAATCGCGCACACATTGGGCCATATGTCATGTGCGAATCTCACGTTACAGAAGCCATGGTTGATATATTGTATGACCCACAAACATCTGGTGGTTTACTCGCTGCCGTCCCTGAAAAATACGCCGATTTGGCACTGGCAGCCTTGCACGCTTCTGGCATCACCGAAGCTTCAATCGTTGCTAAAGTTACAGGAACAGCTACAGCGACACATGCGATTTACATTAAATAATGGAGAAGCCTATGATCAATGACCGATTACGACAGTTACCTAAAATGGACTTTCTAATGGAGCAGATCCCTGCAACCTATCATGCTCTTTTTGATACCCACTGGATAAAAGAGGTCTGCTCAGAAACCTTAGAACATATGAGGCATCATATTCTTAATGGCAGCAGCATTAACACCGATATGGAGCAAATTGTAACGCATGCCTGCAAACGTTTAGACGCATTGATACAACCCTCGCTAAAGCCAGTTATTAATGCTACAGGAATTGTTTTGCATACAAACCTTGGACGCTCTGTCGTTTCAAATGAGCTATTTACGCGTATTTCTGATACATTAACACAATACAATACCCTTGAATATAACGTCACAGATGGTACGAGAGGGTCTCGCTATACCCATATTGAAGAAAAGCTGTGCCGCTTAACGGGTGCAGAAGCAGCACTTGTGGTTAATAACAATGCCTCTGCTGTGATGCTCGTCTTAAACACCATGGCTCAAAACCAATCCGTTGTGGTTTCTAGAGGTGAACTCGTTGAAATAGGAGGCTCCTTTAGAGTACCAGACGTCATGAAGCTAAGTGGCTGCCAGCTTATTGAAGTAGGAACTACAAACAAAACCCATGAAAAGGACTATGTAAATGCGTGCTCTGAGGACGTCGCTTTGCTTTTAAAGATTCACACCAGTAACTTTAAAATCGTCGGCTTCACCAAGGCAGTCACTTCAGAGGAACTCGTACATATTGGGAGATCACAAGACATTCCTGTTTATGAGGACTTAGGCAGTGGTTTGCTTATGAATCTTGATGCTTATGGACTTGAGAAGGAGCCCTTAATTCAAGATACCATCAAAAGCGGTGTTGATATTGTATCGTTTTCAGGCGACAAGCTCTTTGGTGGTGCCCAGTGTGGCATTATCGTCGGAAAAAAGAAATTTATTGACCTTATGAAGAAAAATCAATTGCTTCGGGCATTTCGAATTGACAAATTTTCTCTTGCAGTGATTGAGCATAGCCTGATTGAATACTTTAAGAAAAGCAATGCGCAAAAACACATTACAACCTTAAACACCCTCACAAAAAGTGAACATGACATTTTATCAGATGTCAAAGCCTTTGTTTCCTTGTTTGGCGAAAGCTTAAGCGAGCTCAATTGCCGTTACCATATCTGTGAAATGACAAGTGAGGTAGGGGGTGGAGCTATGCCCTTACAACAACAACCTAGCTTTGGGCTAGAGCTTAATCCGCCCATAAGCCCTTCAAAATGCCATGAAAGGTTACGGCATTTTCGTACACCCGTGATTGCCACAATTGAAAATGATGCCCTCATATTCAATTTTAGAACCATTTTTTCACATCAGTATCATGAGCTTTATCATGCAATGAAGTATGCCCTTGAAGGAGAACGTAATGCGTAAGAGTTTAATCGTTGGAACAGCTGGACATATTGATCATGGAAAAACCTCATTAATCAAGCATCTTACAGGAACCAATACCGATCGCTTAACAGAGGAACAAAGGCGAGGCATCACCATAGATTTAGGCTTTGCACATTTGCTCACAGAAGATGCACTCATGATTGGCTTTGTAGATGTTCCAGGACATGAAAAATTTGTTAAGAACATGCTCGCAGGAGCAATGGGTATGGATGTGGTCTTGCTCATTGTCGCTGCCGACGAAGGCCTTATGCCTCAAACCATCGAGCACCTTCACATTTTGTCTCATCTTAACATCCAATCTAGCATTGTCGTTGTGACAAAAACAGATTTACTAGCTCCCGAATTGCTTGCAGATCGCCTTGAGGAGATTTCATTCGAGTTATCAGAAACATTTATGAAGGATGCAGCCATATACCCATATTCCATATATGATGAGCAAGCCAAGCAGGGCCTCATTGATCTATTAAAAAGCATTGCAGGAGATTTACCTGCGCCTTCAATTCAACAGCAATCCAGGCTAAATATTGACCGTGTCTTTACAATGAAGGGTCATGGCACAGTGGTCACTGGAACCTTAATTGAAGGAACGCTCAAAGCAGGAGATGCCGTCATACATTACCCTTCCTTAGAAAGCATTCGCATGAAGGGGATTCAGGTTTATGGCAAAAATGTTGATATGGCTGTTTCTGGCCAACGTGTAGCCATTAACCTCAATATTGATTACACGAAACTAAAGCGTGGTGATGTATTAACGTCTTTATCACAATGGCAGCCATCCCATATCCTAGATGCGTCTATCCATGTCAATCATTTAGAGCTCACGCATTGGCAAAGGGTTAGGGTATACCACGGCACCAAAGAAGTCCTTGGACGCATAGCCATCCAAAATGAAGGAACACTTAGTGAGGGGGAGAGTGCTCCCGTTCAATTGCGATTAGAATCACCCCTTTACGCAAAAATTAATGACCCTATTATTATAAGACGCTTTTCGCCCGTTATAACCATAGGGGGTGGAAAGATCATCAACCCACAAGGGAAAAAGCATCAATGGATTGTGCATAATGAGCATGAAGGTACCAACGATTTTGTAGAACGTTCCTTATTACAGCTTCTTGAGGACCAAAAGAATCCTTTTGAAAAGCATCATAAGACCTTTGCGATGCTCCCCTTTGAAGCAGAAGACTTAGAAAATGCTTTTGACACATTACTTTTACAAATGGATATTGTTGCTATTGATTCCAACCTATATGTGACCTCTAATTGGCTAGATAATGTTGAGGCAGATATGCATGAAGCGGTTGTTGCTTACCATAATCAGTATCCTTTAAAATGGGGCATTGAAAGAGAAACCTTACGTTCTGCCCTTAACCAAAATTTGAAAAAGAATCCCTTAAACAAACATGAGTTCCAATCCTTACTATCCTACTGTATTGGAAAAGAAATCATCGAAGAAAGAGGAAAATTCATCAAAAATCCCCAGTATACCATTCAATATACACCCGAAGAAAAACGTATAAAAGACCTTATTCTAAAACGTGTTCAAGAAAACGGATATAAACCGACAGAGTTTTCATCATTAGCTGAAGACAAAAAGTTAAAAAAACTTAACGAAGAAATGGTTTATCATTTGATTAATATTGAAATTCTTGTTAAAATTAATGAAGACGTGTTTATGAGTTCTGAAGCGTATACGGTATGTAAAGAAAAGCTGGTCCATTATCTCACTGAGAATAGAGAAATAACCGTAGCCGAGTATAGAGATATGCTTGATCTATCTCGAAAAGGAACCTTACAGCTGCTTGAACATTTTGATGCGATTAAATTAACAAAGCGTAATGACAATATAAGGGTATTATTAAATCAATGATTGGAGTGAAAGTATGTCAGAGAGAATTTTAGTTGTAGATGACGAACCGATTTTATTAAAGGGCTTAAGATTTAGCTTAGAGCAAGAGGGCTACGAGGTTGAAACGGCAGTAGACGGAAAAGAAGCGTATGACAAGATTTTAGCAAACAGCTATGATGCTGTCATATTAGACTTAATGTTGCCTGGCATGGATGGCCTTGAGGTCTGTAAAAAGGTACGTGAAAAATCAATGGTTCCAATTTTGATGCTCACTGCAAAGGACGATGATTCCAGCAAGGTTCTTGGCCTTGAGTATGGCGCAGATGACTACATCACCAAGCCCTTTAACATGCTTGAGTTAAAAGCTAGAATCAAAGCCATTTTGAGACGTGTCCAAATCAGTGACCAATCACCAGCATCAAACCTTATCAATCTTGGTGACTTTAACATCAACACACTTGGTCGTAAAGTGACCATTCATGGTCAACAAGTGAACCTAACAGCAAAAGAGTTTGATTTGCTTTTATTACTCATCATGAATGAAGAAAAAGTGTATTCGAGAGAAGATTTGCTTGAGACCATTTGGGGCTATGAATATTTTGGCGATGTAAGAACAGTTGATGTTCATATTCGTCGTTTAAGAGAAAAAATTGAATCGAATTCATCTCAACCGGAATATATTTTAACAAAATGGGGAGTTGGGTACTATTTTAAAAATAAGAAAAAGAAAACTGTTTAAAAGCATTAGGTGGAAACTCGTTTCCACCTATTTAATATTGATTATGTTTGTCATGGTGTTAACCATTATTTTTATACAGGACTACTTGACAAAAACAAATGCCAACGAGGCTCAAAACACCTTGTTGCTTCAAACGCACGGTAT
>WPCG01056732.1_pt1 | contig 22484 bp, 24 predicted proteins | sample 5403311 | NCBI WGS metagenome assembly WPCG01 (sample SAMN12869467, study PRJNA574797) | sludge metagenome | isolation source: wastewater treatment of Control | place: China:Beijing | collected 2019-05-17 | reverse complement strand
ATTGGTTAATGGCAGTCGACGTGGTATTGCTTACATTACTACGAGATGGCTCGATAATCATTTTCCCTTCACGAAGAAGTTGTACAAAAATGGCTGCCAAATTTGGATCAAATTGGGTTCCGGCATTACGTTCAATCTCATCTACCGCATATTCCACACTTAGATAGGTCTTGTAATGACGATCCGATGTAATGGCATCAAAGGCATCCGCAATGGCAATGCATCTTGCCGAGAATGGAATATTCTCTCCTTTGATTCGACGAGGATATCCTTTACCATCCCAGCGCTCATGATGTCCTACTACCGCAGGTATCACATGGCTGAAGGCAGGAAGATACTTAATGATGGTGATGGACATATCCACGTGTTTTTTCATGGTTTCATATTCATCATCCGTCAGTCGAGTATATTTTGTTAAAATACTTTCCGGAATACCGATTTTCCCAATATCGTGAAGAAGTGATGCCTGACGAATCAGTTCAATCTCATCCGGACTTGCTTTAGCTTCTGTAGCAATCGCGACCGCATATTTTGCAACACGCTGAGAATGTCCAAAGGTATAGTGATCCTTAGCATCGATTGCTGCGGTTAACGCATAGATCGTTGCCATATTCATTTCATCAGTAGCCCCATTCATTTTAAAATCATTCATTTCTTCAGAATATATGACCGATTGATTTTTCCCGTTTAATTTCGCAAACCTCAACGCAGTATTGGCCTTTGACAATAAGTCCTTATCATCCAACGCCATGGAAGGTGCACTGCTGATACCACATGAGACGGTGATATATCGAGCGTCCGAACCATTTTCAGCAACTGAAGTGCTCACGATACGAACTCGAATTTTCTCAGACATTTCATAGGCGGCTGTCGCATCCATGTAAGGTAGAATAACTCCGAAACTATCAGAAGCAAATCGACAGACAATGCCACGAGAACCACAAACAAACTGAATGGCACTTGCCATTTTAGACAAAGCCACATCTCCTGCATAGTGTCCATAAATATCATTAAATACTCCGAGCATATCCGCATTCATCATAATCAATGACACCATTTGTGTTCGAACATTGAGTGTATGCTTCACGAGCTGATCCATAAAGTAGCGATGATTATACACATTGGTCAGACTATCCATAACAGCTTCTTCGTGAAGGGAAAATGATTATCGAGCCATCTCGTAGTAATGTAAGCAATACCACGTCGACTGCCATTAACCAATGGAAAGCATAGCCGAAAGGTATTGCTTTTTGTATCCTCAGATACATAAAAATATATGTTATTTCTGTATAATAGTCAGGAAAGGTGTTGATAATGATGTTAAGTAAAGATATGACAATTAGGCAGCTTATCTCAACCTATCCTCAAACGATAAGTTTGCTTATGCATTTTGAAATGGCTTGTTTTGGCTGCCCTTCGGCTCAGGATGAGACATTGGAAGAAGCATGCTATGTGCATGGTTATGATGTTGAGGAGTTAATGGATCAATTGGAGGTTGTTGTCAGTGGCTGAGAAATTTGCAGAAATCCATCGCTGGATGTTTAATAAAATCAAGTATCTGGATCAATGGGCGATGTACTTGTACAACTATCTGGATGAATCTGGGGCTGATGCGAAAGGTCTTCAGGAACATGTAGAGCAACTATTTTCTTCGTTGCCTGTTGGGGATATTGAGGAAATCATTGACCATGAGAATATTCACAATTGGTTATCGAATCAGTTGAACAACGCAGATTTGCGTTTAGCAGCTGCGCTAAAGGAATCATTTGAAAACGACTATCTGACTTTGGATCAGGCAAAGCGACTCTATTATATGGCAGGAGAGCGATTAAATCAGGCGTGGGAGCCTCAATGGGTGAAACCATCGTATCTCTACCGCAATTTAACGGATGCTTTGGTAGAAGGTATGCCATGTGATAAAGCGATGACCGTAACGAGTCACGATGAAAATCACATTGAATGGACGGTGGAACCATGTACCCACCGGGACAACTGGGATTCTGTAGGTCTGGATATCTCAATCTATTATCAGTTAAGAGATAGTTGGATTAAGGGCTTTATCGAAGCTTCAGAGTACGAGTACATCTCAGATCATCCAACTTATCGCTTTGAACGCATACAATAGGCAGTCTTCGGATTGTCTTTTTCTTTGACATTAACGCAGGATTCGATACAATTAGAGTTAATCAAGGGGTGAAATCATGAAGTCATTAAATCAAATTTTACGTAAGAATCCATTATTCACATCGTTGAGTGAGGAGCAAATCGAATATTGTATCCAAGTCTGCTCACCGCAGGTCGTTGATTATGCCAAGGGTGACATCGTGGTTCATCGCAATGAGCATTTTCATAAAATTGGGTTGGTATTAACCGGATCGGTTGCGGTGCATCAGAACAGTGCTTCAGGAGATGCATCCATTGTCGGATGGATGGTGGAAAATCAGGTGTTTGCGGAAGTGCTGGCATTTGAGCCATCGGTTCGCTATCCAACAGACATATCTGCCTATCAACCCACATCCGTCTGCTATTTTTTACCTGAAATGATTCAGAAAATGGAAGACCAAGAGATTAAGTCCATACTTCTTCTCAATTTAGTGTCGACCATGAGTAGAAAAGCAGTAAACTTACATAAGAAAATTGAACTCTTAAGTATAAGAAGTATTACCGGGAAAATCTGCTGGTTTTTGATTGATGAGTTTCATCGAACACAGAAAACAGCGTTTACACTTGTGTTTAATCGTGATCAGATGGCGGCTTACCTTCAGGTTTCCAGACCTTCACTTTCTCGTGAACTTGCTAAGTTACAACAAAGTGGAATTATTCGATATGAAAAGAATCATTTTCAGATTCTGGATTTATCACAATGTCAAAGACTTATGAATGAGTAAAAAGTATTACCCCTGTTTCTATCAAAAAAAAGAGATGAATGAGTGCCATTCATCTTTTTTTATATGAAAATTAATGTTACGGTGGTAAAATAATGGTGGTGAGTATATGAAAAAAATAAAGATTAACGATGTGGCTGTCTATGTAGCTACCATCCTGATATCCATCTTGATTAGTTATTTTGGTTCAAGCTATTTTATGAGTCTTGTACCTACAATACCTAGTGAAGGATATAAAAACGATGAGTTTCATCAGGCGAAAATCAGCCAGATAGTTTCAGAACGCGTCATTTCGGATTCGTTTGAAGGAGATCTGGAAGTGGTATTTAAAGCAGTGATTTCCAGTGGTCCATTCCAGCATCGTGAAATCACGGTAACCCAGGTTTATGATGATGCAATGGTGGCTCAACTGTATCCATTATCCATGGGAGATAGCATTGTTTTATACCGTTCGGTATTTGATCAAAGAGTTGAATGGCGACTGGTCAGCTTTGCACGATCCAATCTGATTGGCATCCTAGTTGCATTGTTTTTAATTCTTATTATTCTTTTTGGACGGTGGCAGGGATTCAACGCAATTGTATCTCTTGGATTTACCGTGTTTGCGGTATTCTTCATTCTTGTACCAGCCATTTTGGCCAATCTAAACCTCTACGTGATTACACTCGGGGTAGCGTTATATATCATTATCATGAGTTTTGTTCTGATTGGTGGTATCACCAAAAAGACCATTGCGGCATCACTTGGCTGTATGGGCGGAATTCTTGTAGCCACATTGCTTGCGATTACCTTTACGACTTTGATGCGGATGTCGGGTATATTATCCGAAGACTATGTTCATCTGGTTTTTATCGAAAATGATTTGCCTTTGAATCTGACAGGAATTCTCTTTGCTAGTATAGTGGTGGGTTCTCTTGGTGCTGTGATGGATGTTGCGATGTCAATCGCGTCCTCACTTCAGGAACTTATGGATACAGCCCCAAGTATTTCGGTTCGTCAAATCATCTTTTCAGGTATGTCTATTGGAAAAGATATTATGGGGACCATGGCAAACACCCTGGTTTTAGCATATATTGGAAGTTCGTTACCCACGATTTTACTGATGATTATCTATGCAAAACCCGTTAATTTGCTCATTCACTCGGAATATATGGCAGCTGAAGTGCTTCAGGCTGTTGCCGGAAGTTTAGGGATTCTCTTTGCAATCCCGGTGACATCGATTCTAAGTGCTATGCTTTATCGCAACCGAGTTAAACAGAGGAAACTGGCTACTAAAATGTAGGTCATGTTCGTTTAATTTCACAAAAGTACACTCAGGTGTAAAGGAGAAAGACATGGAGACATTTAAAATTACTGAGGATATTACATGGATTGGTACTCTAGATCCGAATCTTCGTATCTTCGACATCATTATGTATACAGAGTATGGCACAACCTACAATGCCTATGTGTTAAAAGGAAGTGAGAAAACGGCTCTGATTGATACGGCAAAGGGAAAGTTTCTTGAGTCGTATATTGAAAAGTTGACTTCCGTTGTGGCGATTGAAGATATTGATCTGGTGATTATTCATCATACGGAACCAGATCATTCCGGTTCTTTACGCTATTTGATTGAGATAAACCCGAACATTCAGGTTGTTGGGTCACCTTCATCCATTAAATTTCTGGCGGATATCCTGAACTGTCCATTTCATGGTCATGCCCTCAAGGAAAATGAAACCATTTCTTTAGGAAATAAAACCTTGAGGTTTATGATGGCTCCACAATTGCATTGGCCAGATGCCATGTATACCTATGTGCAGGAAGATCAGATTCTATTCTCCTGCGATTCTTTTGGATCACACTTCAGTTTTGATCATGTTATGTCTTCCCAACTAAAGGATCAAAAAGAGTATCTGAATGCAGTGAAAGGCTATTTTGACGACATTATGTCACCGTTTAAGCCGTTTGTGCTTAAAGCAATGAGCAAACTTGAGTCTTTGGATATCCGTATGATACTTACTGGGCATGGACCTTCCATTGATCAAAACCCCAAGGAGTTTATTGAGATGTATCAGAGATGGGCAACTGAATCGAACTTAAATAAGAAAAAGCAAGTGGTTATACCGTATGTCAGTGCCTATGGTTATACGGAACTTATGGGAAAGACCATCAAAACGGCAATTGAGCAGGCGGCTGATATTGAGGTGACTCTATATGATTTGGTCAAGGAAGATCAGCAGACTGTCATTGAGAAGATGCTGGAAGCTGATGGTATTTTATTTGGCACACCAACAATTCTATCGGATGCATTGAAACCAATTTGGGATTTAGTGGCTTATATGAATCCGGTTCTTTACCGAAATAAACACGCTTCAGCTTTCGGGTCGTATGGCTGGACAGGGGAAGCCGTGGATAACATTACCCAACGTTTGCAACAGCTGAAAATGAAAGTTATGCCTGGACTATCGATCAAGTTTAATCCGGATTCTGAGGAGAAACTTGCAAAATGCGAGGCGTTTGGCGTTGCATTCGCAAATCAAATGATGAAATAAAAAAAGGGTCAACTCAGTTGATCCTTTTAGTCGGTTATCGGTGAAATCTTTTTGGCAATATATAAAAACGGAGTATCTAGAACAGCAATGATCAATTTGAGAACATAGGTAGTTATCATGATATCGAATAAATTGTATGGCATACCTATAAAAGCAATGGAAACGAAGATGATTGTATCGATTGCCTGTGATAGTAAGGTTGAACCATTGTTACGAACCCATAGAAAACGGTCATCACTGAGCTTTTCCTTAATTCTTCGGTAAATCGCAATATCAAGAAGTTGACTTGTATAATAGGCAACTAGGCTTGCCAGAACAATTCTTCCTGAAAATGAGAAGATAAGTTCGAAGGATTCTTGCACAAGTAAAGCAAATGGATCATCTAGTGGGACGAAAACCAAGGCCATTTGCATCGTAATTAATAGGACGATAGCACTAAAAAATCCAAGATAAACAGATCGTTTGGCCTCGTCATACCCATATTTTTCACTGAGGATATCTGTTGCAAGAAAGATAGATCCATAGAGTGTATTTCCTAGTGTTGCATGCATCCCAAAGATTTCAATTCCTTTAAGCACCTGGATGTTTGCCAGAATCGTACTGATGGCAATCCACACCATTAAACCAGTTTTTCCAAACTGACGATAAGCAATTAAAACGAGTATAAAATTGACCACCACAAATAGCAGTCCAAAACCTGTGTTAAACATCATATCACTCCTTTATTTAAAACAACTTGTATATTATATACGAAGAATCTATGCGTGACAATTGGATATTTTATGGTATGATAGGGTACGTGATGAACTATGGAAAAATTTAAACTCGAAATTACACACGTGTGTAAACAATCAGGTGCCAGGTTAGGCATCTTGCATACCCCGCATGGATCGGTAGAAACACCTATGTTTATGCCTGTTGGAACGTTGGCGACGGTAAAATTCGTATCGCCTGAGGAACTAACAGATATGCAGGCAGGTGTGATTCTTTCCAATACCTACCATCTCTGGTTAAGACCAGGAGAAGATATTGTCAAGCAAGCGGGTGGTTTGCATAAATTTATGAATGTACAACGCCCTATTTTAACAGATAGTGGTGGTTTTCAGGTCTTTTCACTAAGTGACAGCCGGAAAATCAGTGAAGAAGGAGTTACCTTCAAGAATCATCTAAACGGTGACACGCTATTCTTGACACCTGAAAAATCAATTCAAATTCAAAATGATCTTGGGGCAGATATCATCATGAGTTTTGATGAATGTCCTCCATACCCAGCTACCTACGATTATATGAAAGCCAGTGTAGAACGTACATTGCGCTGGGCAAAGCGTGGAAAAGAGGCACATCAGCGTTCAGAAGATCAAGCGCTCTTTGGTATTGTTCAAGGTGGAGAATTTGAAGACTTACGAAAATTCTCAGCTGAATCATTAGTTGAAATGGACTTCCCTGGTTATTCCATTGGTGGCACAAGTGTGGGCGAAACCAAGGAAACCATGTATAAAATGATTGATTATAGCATCAAGTATCTACCTGAAGATAAACCAAGATATCTAATGGGAGTTGGGTCAGTTGATGCAATTCTGGAAGGTATATTACGAGGGGTTGACATGTTTGACTGTGTATTACCGACTCGTATTGCCCGCCATGGCACAGCGATGACATCCTTAGGGCGTGTTAATATTCGTAATGCCCAATATGAAAGAGACTTTTCAACGTTGGATCCTGAATGCGATTGTGTGACATGTAAAAATTACACTCGTGCCTACTTACGCCACTTGATTAAGTGCAATGAAGGACTAGGTCAACGTTTGCTATCGATACATAACCTTCGTCATCTGATTCGATTGACGGAAATGGCCAGAGTCGCCATCAAAGAAGACCGATTTTTGGACTTTAAGAATGAATACTTTGAACGATTGGGTCTAAATGATAAGAATGCGAGGGGCTTTTAATGAAGTTATCTGATTACGATTTTCATTTGCCAGCACATCTTATTGCTCAACATCCAATCGAAAATCGGAGTGACAGTCGTTTATTGGCTATTGATATTAATACCCAGACCTTTACCCATACGCATTTCTCGTCGATGATTGATTTTTTGCTTCCAACGGATGTACTGGTTGTTAATAATACCAAAGTAATCCCAGCCCGCTTGTTTGGAATTAAGGAGCATACGGGAGCTCATGTGGAACTGCTGATACTTAAGACACAAGATAACACCTGTACATGCCTTGTTGGTAATGCGAAGGTCGTCAAACTTGGCACTAAAGTGATTTTCGGTGATGGCGAACTTGTCGCCACATGCATTGAACTGGGCGAAGCAGGGATTCGCGTGTTTGAAATGAGTTATGAGGGGATTTTTCTGGAAGTTCTTGAACGATTGGGTGAAGTTCCGTTGCCTCCGTATATCAAGGAAAAACTAAGTGATCCCAATCGATATCAGACGGTTTATGCTAAAGTGGAAGGAAGTGCCGCAGCCCCAACTGCTGGATTGCACTTTACCGATGAACTGATGAGTAAAATCAGGGAAAAAGGGATCCGAATTGTTGAGGTGACACTTCATGTTGGGTTAGGTACATTCCGCCCTGTGGATGTGGAGAATGTACTGGAGCATAAGATGCATGAAGAAATGTACTGGATGTCCTCGGATACCGCGGATGTGTTGAATGAGGCAAAAGCAAATTCGCATCGCATTATTTGTGTTGGAACGACATCTGCCCGAACGATTGAAACGGTGATAGGCAAATATGGAGCTTTTAAAGAAGATGCCGGCAGTACAGATATTTTTATTTATCCTGGATATCAGTTCAAGGGTGTCGATGCGTTGATTACCAACTTCCATCTTCCAAAATCAACGTTATTAATGATGATTAGTGCATTTGCATCAAAGGATCTTATCTTTAAGTCTTATCAGGAAGCCATTGATCATGAGTACAGATTTTTCTCTTTTGGTGATAGTATGTTTCTATACTTTTCGAAAGTAGGGATAGAATGAATGGTAAAGACTATTACAATCTAGAACTTAAGGAAATCGAGCGAATCAAAGCCTCGGGTGTTCGGCCGCGTTTACTAATGCATTCGTGTTGTGGACCATGCAACAGTTATCCGATTGAGTATTTATCACCTATCTTTGATTTGACCTTGTATTTCAATAATCACAATATTTTTCCTGAGGAGGAATTTGTCCGTCGACTAAATGAGCTGAAAGCATATGTTCAGCATTATGAGCAGCAACACCATGTGTCAATCAACATTGTAATACCACCCTATGAAGATCCGATATTCAATCAGGTACTTGCTGCAAACAAGGACGCAAAAGAGGGCGGAAATCGGTGCAAAACCTGTTATGCCATGCGAATGAATGAGGCTTGGCAATACGCTAGTGATCATGGATATGACTACATGACCACAGTCATGACTGTCAGTCGACATAAGGACTCAGTCATTATTAACGAAATCGCAAGACGATTATCCAAGAAATATCCGAAGGTTGCCTACTTCTATAGTAATTTCAAGAAAAACAAAGGGATGGATCGTTCGATTGAACTTTCTCGTCATTTCAATATGTACCGTCAAAGTTACTGTGGGTGTGTGTATTCCTACGAGGATTCTTTGTTAAGACAGAAGAGAAGAGAGTCAGTGATTGATAATACACCAGAGAACTAGAAAAACGATTAAGTCGTTTGATTGAATAAATGCTTGAAAACAAATTTCAGAAATAAAACCGTGAAGGTTTTGTTTCTTTTTTTAATACGGTATAATAGGGGGTAGAAGAGAAACTGAGGGATGTTATGAAACATGTATTAAACGAAGCGTTGCACTCGATTGAGCAAAGTGGGATTCGCAGAATCAGTGACGAAGCGAACAAGTATGAGGGTGTTATCCGATTGACTGTTGGAGAACCAGCGTTCAATACACCTGAAAATATCAAACAAGCAGCCAAAGATGCACTTGATCAAAATCATACCCATTATCCAAGTGCTATCGGTCTTTTACCTTTACGCAAAGCGATTGCGGAGTTTGAAGCCAAGTACAATCAGATTCATTATCAGCCAGAAGAAATTATTATCACCCATGGAGCGACCGGGGCTTTGTATGTGGCGCTTGGAACCATTCTGAATCCTGATGATGAGGTCATTATCTTTTCCCCTGCGTATACTTCGTATCGTCCAGCGATTGAAATCTACGGTGGGAAAGTCATTGAAATTGATTTAAGTCAGACAGATTTTCAACTAAATGATGAGATCTTACGTAAGGCAATGAGCGAGAAGACAAAAGCTATTCTTATAAATTCACCTAATAATCCAACAGGGGTGATATTAAATAAAGAGTCCCTGGATGTGTTGGAACATCTGATTGAGGAAAAAGATATCTATGTCATATGTGATGATGTGTATAATCAATTATCACCGGGTAAGAGTGAATACTTTGTTCAACGCACCAAACATAAGTCGAAAATCATATATTGTCAAAGTTTATCAAAACCATATGCAATGACAGGATGGCGTATTGGTTATGTTATGGCTGAGCAGCAACTGGCCAATCAGATAGTTAAGCTTCAGCAATATTCAGCCGCTGGAGTCGCACCTTTTGTTCAATTAGCAGCCATTGAAGCGTTACAGACAGATGTTCAGTCCATGCTTGATTTCTATTCGAAGCAACGGACGATGGCACAGAAAATACTAGATGAAGTCGGTATTCCATATATTGAGTCTTTTGGGGCATTTTATCTGGTGATTGATATTTCAAAAAGTGGATTAGACTCATGGAGTTTTGCTTATCAGCTTCTTGAAGAAAAACGTGTAGCCGTTGTGCCTGGAGCTGTATTCTCAGCCTCTTTTGATCATTATATTCGACTTTCATTAGCCGCAAGCCAAGAAGATGTCACAGTTGGAATTCATCGAATCATTGAGTTTATCAAGCAAAGGGGTGGGTAAATGAAAAACAGAGAAACGTGGAAATCCTATTTAGCATTAATTGGGTTCCATATCTTTTTCACCATTGGATATGCTCTTGTGTTTGGATTGGGTCATCCATTCGCTCGTTACTATCAGCCCAATCAAGTGATTGGAGTCATTATGTCAGCTATAGGTATAGCACTTCCGATGTATATCGTGGCTGGATATCTTTATGTCATTGGACGTAATAGCATTCAGTACGTTGTTGCCTCATCCTTAAAAGCGGCTTTTTTATTCACGGTGGTTCTACTGGTCTTCTATGGCATCAGTTACTCAATCAATCTAGAGGTCTTCAATCGTAACGGATGGCTAGTGTATGTGTTGACCAATTATCCGATTGCGGCTGTGATGAACTCCTTTACCTTACCTTCGGATATGCGTTCACTCTGGGTGATTGTAACCGCGTTTATCCCGGGTCTCGGATTTGTCTTTGGTGTGTTTCTTCGCACACTCACAAGTGGGAAAGGAACTGATTATTATGGATCGTAAACTGACTCGATGGCTTTATCCACTGCTCATCCTATTAGCCATGGCTTTGTTTTTGCGCATAAATGCTCAATTTATGTTCGCTGAAATACGCAATGAAGTGCACATTCTTTCAACTGCTGCCTTTCTATTTACCTTTGGAAACTTCCTTGGGCAGAAAAAAAAGCGTAACCAGGGGTGGGTACGCAAGTTTATCGTAGCGGTTGTCATGTTCTTCATCGTTACAAAACGTCTTGGTTGGATCGATTTTGATACTGTCTGGAATGTTTTGTTTGATATCGGAGTGGATACAACCATTCTGAATGCAATGATTATCTACTGCGGATGGACATTCTTTGATTAATCATTAAATAGTAAACTGCCAAGTCGAATCATGGTGCTACCGCACTCAATGGCAATTGGATAGTCATCACTCATTCCCATGGACAGAACCGTCCATTCGGAGTGAGTTTTTTTGATTTCATCAAAAAGCTGTTTTGCACGTTTAAAGGTATCATAGGTTTGACTCCTATCTTCTGTCAATGGTCCCATAACCATCATTCCTAAACAATGGATGTGAGGAAACTCGGTAAGTTTCTCTAAAAATATCGGAAGTTCAGCGGGGTCAAGTCCATACTTTGTTTTCTCGTCCGTTAACTTCATCTGGACTAGAATCGTCACTTCCATGTGCCTTGACGAGGCAACTGAGGCTATTTTTTCAAGTAATCGTATGGAATCAACTGAGTGGATAAATGTTGAGAAATCGAGTACGTCCTTAACCTTGTTTGTTTGTAAGTGGCCAATAAAGTGCCAGGTCCAAGGATCATCCAGTTGTGCTTTTTGCTTTAACTCCTGAACTTTATTCTCTGCAAAAAGAGTAATCCCCTGGTGGTAAAGTGACTGTATTTGCTCTCTTGAGCGTGTTTTGCTTACAGCTACTAAGGTCACTTTTTCTTGTAGCGATGCAATCCATGGTTTATCTTTCATCATATTAAGATTATAACATGAAGGAAGTCATTGAATGTTAAAGAAATCATCGATATAATGAAAGAAAAAAGGGGAGTCACTATGACTTTATTCTTCGAACATTTCCAATCTGCCAGTTTTCCGTATGTACTTACACCATTTGATACCAGATATAATCTGATCTTGGTTGCCTGCTTTTTACTTGCATCTCTTATCCTATTTATCGGCTATCATCGAAATCCCTTAGAACGCAATAAGATGGTTGTTGTTATGGTTATCATCATTGTCGTTTTGGAGGTCTTACGCCAGATTTGGGCCATCTCGATGGGTGATTATCTGTTTGATGAAATGCTGCCATTTCATCTTTGTGGTATCCAGGTGTTCTTGATGCCACTGTATTTGAAAATTAAAAGTCCTCGTCTATTGCAATTTATTTACCTGACAGCTTTGCCCGGTGCTTTGGCTGCGTTGCTATTTAACGACACGGTCTTTTACAAGTATCCAATCATGCATTTTCAGACTATTCAGACGTTTGTTATACATACGCTAATTGCGATAGTCCCGTTGTTTATACTTATCTACACACCATTTAGACCCAAACTTAAATGGCTTGGCTCTTCATTGCTTATCATGTTTGGTATCATGGGATTTGCCTGGATAGTCAATTATGTGACTCAGGGAAATTATCTGTTTATTCGGATTCCTCCTCAGGATACACCGATTGAATGGATGGCAAACTGGCTTGGGAATCCAGGATATATTCTTGGCATGATGGGTCTGGTTATTTTTATTTGGTTATGTATGATTCTACCTTTTGAAATGGCTTCATTTAAAAAAACAAGTGTTAGCCATCCGAAGCGTTATGTGAGGAGAAACGAATGAAACAGCACTATCAATCCGTGATCTATCAGATTTGGCCAAGGTCCTTTAAGGATAGTCAGAATGATGGCATTGGAGATTTGCAGGGAATTATCTCTAAGCTTGATTATCTGGCGAGTCTAGGTATCGATTATCTATGGTTATCACCTATCTACGCTTCACCCAATGCGGACTATGGATATGATGTATCGGATTATTATCAGATTCATCCTGATTTTGGTACCATGGATGACTTCGACACCTTGCTTTTTGAAGCAAATCGTCGGGGGATTAAGTTAATTATGGATATTGTGGCTAATCATACGTCCATTGAACACACCTGGTTTCAGAGTGCTCAAAAAGATGTTTCAAGTCCCTATCGTGATTTTTACTATTTTATGGAAGGTAAAGGCAATCATCCACCGAACAACTGGATAAGTATTTTTGGTGGTAGTGCTTGGCGTCGAATCGAAGATAACACCTATGCACTAGCTTTGTTTACTCCGTCTCAAGTGGATTTGAATTGGCAAAATCCTAAGGTCAGAAATGAGGTTGTCAGGATACTAAAGTTCTGGCTGGATAAGGGTGTCTCCGGCTTCCGTTGGGATGTTATCAATACAATCAGTAAGATTGATGGACTTATAGATAAAAACCCAAATAAAAAAGGGCTTCAGTTTGCGGATGACTATATCATCAATCGAGAGCCTTCATTACAATATATTGATGAAATCATGAGTCAGTTAAGTGATTATCCGGATGTGTTGATGATTGGGGAGGGTATGCTTATTGACCAAGCTTCTGCCGCAAAGTATGCCCCAAATCAAATGCGGCGTATGGATATGATGTTTCATTTTGATTTGCATATGCTTGGCTGTGGGCCATTAGGCAAATACGATTTTCGTAAACTCTATCGGTTTTCTACAATGGATATGAAAAAGGTTATTTTCAGTTGGCAGAAGGATATGCAAGATAAAGGATACTGGATTGGAAATTATTTGTCCAATCATGATCAGCCACGTCAGATATCTCGTTTTGGGGATGATAAAACATACCGTGTTGCAAGCGGGAAGGCACTGGCTGTGCTGAACTTTACACTTTCGGGAACACCTTTTGTTTATCAAGGGGAGGAGATTGGAATGACCAACTGCCATCTGGACATGGATGAGTGGCGAGATTTTGAAGCTAAAAACGGCTATCTTGTGTTGCAATCGATGATGAAGTTGCCTGCATTTCTTGCCAAGAAAATAGTCATGAAAATGACGCGGGATCATGCACGTACGGTCATGCAATGGACAGATGAAACGTATGCTGGATTTTCAAATGTAAATCCTTGGATTAAGGTGAATCCAAATAAAGATGAGATTTCCGTGCAGGCTTGTGAGAAGGATTCAAATAGTTTACTTCACTTTTATCGGAAAATGATTGAGTTACATAAACAGATACCCGCATTCACCTTTGGTCGCTTTGAACCTGAATACATCAAACATCCACAGTTGATTGCCTATCGAAAAGAATACAATGATGAGAGTTATCTTATTGTCATAAACTTTTCGAAAAAGATGGCAACATGTAAACTCAAGGGCACTTGGCTGGATGCCCAAGAAGTGCTTTATACACATACGACACGATCTCCATGGGTTAAGAAGATGATTCTATTGCCATATGAGGCGCGGATTATGAAAATCAACTTATTTTGAAGTGCGTTTTCTGACAAAAGAGAAATAGATTTTGGTATGATATACCCGAAAGGAAGTGAAAATATGCTTAAAGAAAATACAGTAGCACCGGCGTTTCACTTAAGTGATCAAAGTGGTAATTCCGTATCACTTGCGGATTTTGCGGAGCAAAGAATTGTTTTGTATTTTTACCCAAAAGATGATACACCAGGTTGTACAACTCAAGCGTGCAGTTATCGTGATCAAAGTGATGAGTTTGTCAAGCGAAATGTCAAAGTGATTGGTATCAGTAAAGATGATTTAAAGTCCCATCAGAAATTTACTTCGAAGTATGATCTGAACTTTACTCTTTTAAGTGATCCGGACACATCGGTGATTCAGAAATATGGTGTATGGAAAGAAAAAACGCTTTATGGTAAAACATATATGGGTGTTGCCCGAACAACATTTATCATTAATGAAAAAGGAATCATCGTCAAGATATTCGAAAATGTAGATCCAAAAAATGATGTTCAAAAAGTTCTTGATTTCCTAGATCAGATGCAATGAAATATTTTCTGATTGGTTTAGGATGGATTTTTGTTGGACTGGGTGCCTTAGGCGCAGTATTACCTGTATTACCAACCACACCCTTTATACTGTTGGCAGTATTCTTGTTTTCAAAAGGTTCAGATCGCTTCCATACATGGTTAATTCAGTCGAATCTATACAAGAAATATGGCAAAAGAGTCGTTGAAGAACGTACGCTTGATGTTAAGAGCAAGTTTAAAATTGTCTTAACAGCCTATGCGATGCTTGCGATTAGTTTTATTCTTACAGACTCAATGATTGTTAAAACAGTGATTATCAGTTCTGTGATTGCTATCTTTCTGACATTTACCGTTTTCATAAAAAATCCATCCGAGTAGGATGGGTTTTTAAATCATCATGTAAATTATATCAGCAAGACGGTCAATATCATATTCCTGATGGTGAAGATGAGTCACAAAACGGTATGTACCATGTGAGCTAGGGTTAATTAAAATTCCTTGCTCTTTACACAATTGTTCAAACTGAGCGTGATTAAAGCCTTCATGAACCGTAACATAAATCATATTGATATCACCACGACGAATCTTAAGTTGAGGATGTTCAGCCAGCTTATCTTCGAGCAGTCGTGCCAGCTGATGATCTTCGGATAATCGTTCGATATGATGATTTAAGGCATAGATTCCTGCAGCTGCCAGTATTCCAGCCTGTCTCCATCCGCCACCGAGCAACTTCCGGTTTTTTCTCGCCTTATCGATAAATGATTTGCTTCCACATAAAAGGGATCCAATCGGAGCACCCAGCCCTTTGGAAAGACAGAACATGCAGGAATCCATCATGTGGGTGAGTTCTGTCACGGGCATTTGATAGGCTATGGCTGCATTGAACAAGCGGGCTCCATCAAGATGGATAAAGAGTCCTTGTTGCTTAGCCTGATGCACTGCATCTGAAAACTCCTGAAAGGGCACCACAGAACCATTGGATAGTGCGTTTTCCAGTACAACAAGAGAGGTAGTTGGTGTGTGGATATCCTGATGTCGAATCAGTTGCCTGATATCACTGGCGTCCAAATAACCTTTCGGGTTATGTGATAACATGGTATTGGCTCCAGAGAGAACCGCAATCGCTCCGACTTCATGAGCAATCACATGTGCGTCTTTATGAACAATAACTTCATCACCGCGCTGTGTATGCGTCATAATGGCTAATTGGTTCCCCATGGTTCCACTTGCTACAAAAAGTGCATCCTCAAAGCCCAATAGACTAGCTCCAAGCTTCTGCAGTTCGATAACTGTCGGATCATCCTGATAAACATCATCCCCAACGTTGGCTGCCATCATAGCCTCAAGCATCGGTTGGGTAGGTTTAGTTACCGTGTCACTTCGAAAATCGATGATATGCATAGAATCCCTTCTTTCTTTTGCATATTATAACATTGACTTTATTTTTTTGCGAAATTAGTTTAAACTTAGTACGAAATGAGGGATAGTATGTTTACACTTTTTAATCCACAGGTTCTTATAGAATGGAAATCGTGGGTCTATATTCTAACGGTAGTCTTCACGCTTTTGGCCACGTACTGGATATACAAGAAATATCACCTGACCAAATATCAGATGATGATTTTTATATTGCTTGTGATCTTCTGGAGCGCGATAAACATTATACGAGCTTATCGGAAAGCATATGCTGTCACGGATTTGGCCATGGGTGGTCTTTCCATGGATGGAATTTTAGCCGCAAATATTGCAGCATCCTATGGACTTGTGTCCATGTTTGTACGTCTTCCGGTTTTTGCTACCAGTGACTATCTAAAATCACGGAAAGCTTTATTTTCATTTGCTTTGTTCGCGGTTGCCATGACTTCCATATGGGTTGTCTTTCAGCCGAATTATATGAGTATGATTTCATCATCGCTTGCTCTTGGACTTGGTGCCAGTATGCTCGCTTTATTCAATGTGTTCTTTTCTGAGACATTTGATACCAAAGATGCAATTGTATCGGTATCCATTTTATCCATTGCACCACTGTTAGCTGAGTTTCTAGTGGCTCCCTTGCAATTTCTGGCTACACAGGGAACAGTCAAGAACTACTCGTGGTTATGGGCAATTTCTGCTGGACTGGCTGTGGTCGGATGGATATTTTTATTCTTTGTCAAAGATAACAAAGAGAAGCAGCGTAATTTTTCACTTCAAAAAATAAAGACGGCCTTAAGTGATCGTAAGTTCCTATGGATTTGCATCCTTGGTGTCGTTGTTTCATTTATTCGTTTTTCCACTTCTGGATCGAATATGGTTGCTTTCGCCCGCACTGAGTTCATTCAAATGGATCCATTATTTATTGCGTATCTTGATGTTATATTCTCGATCTTTCAGTTAATTGCGGGTGTTATGGCAGGACTTTACCTTCGAAAGAAAATCGGGATCGTCAATACACTGGTTTTGGGTCTGGTCTTGACCTTGTTATTTACTGTAACAGCCTCTTTTGTGACAACCCCATGGTTGTTATTTGCCATGTACAGTTTCAATGGTTTTGGATATGGCATTACATATAATGTACTGCTTGCGCTGGCTATGCAACCCTTTGCCAAGGATATGCGTGAAGTTACCATGGGTATCTATCAGACATTCTTTGCGGTGGGAATTTACTATGGTGACAAAGTTTATGCGACCATTCTTCAGATGCTTCCAAAAACATTTGAAGGAACTGCCTTATATCAGTTGGTCTTTACAGGTGTCAGTGGGCTCATTGTGGTCACTCTGATTGTGGTTCTTGTTGTCTTTTTTAGAAAAGACCGGAATTATATTGAGGCTTAAGGAGAAGAAATGAAAACAGTAACTGTATTATTGCACAAAGATGAAATAGACTTATATAAGGAAGCTGGTTTGGACATGGTGGCTATCGCAACAGAAGGATTAAGCGCCAAGGGTTATCCGGGATTTTCCATGGACTCAATGAAAGAAATCGTCGATCAGCTGAACGGTGTGAAACTACCTTGGGCATGGCTTTTACCGACGCTGATTCTTGACGCAGATTTTGAGTTGTTTAAGCAACAGGCCCAACAAATGATGGAATATTCCTGTAATTGCGTCATCGTCAGTGATGTGGGGGCATTTGATTATTTGAAGCAACTGAATCCGGATTTGTTTATTATACTTCAAACGGATACGACCATTCCAAACCCATATGATGTGCTTGAGTTTTTAGATTTCGGTGTAAGTTCGGTTGGGTTAGCCCGTGAATGTACCTTTGAAGAAATCCAAGGAATTGTGCAAGTGACACCACATGTGATGATTCATGTATTTGGCTATCAGTTAATGAGTATTTCTAAACGACCTCTCATGAGTAATTATTTCAAGTTTATTAAAAAGACACCTCTACCTTTATATACCGAAGTGATACTGAAAGAGGAGAAGCGTGATGAGGTTTACCGTGCCATCGAAGATACATCGGGGTTCAGTATCTATACACCGACGGTCCTTGAGATGTTTGATGAGATCAAACAGATAGATCATCCGCTATTGTTTGGATGGATTGAGCCCATGTTTTTACCAACAGACGTTATTACCAAAGCAGTACATCTTTTCAAAACAAAGGCGAATAGTGAAGATGCTGTGGCTACATTGACAAAACTTAGTGAGGTTAAGTATGCCAAGGGGTTACTCTATACACCCACCAGCGCAACAAGAGAGGTGGCTATATGACATCCATCGAACTACTGGCTCCGGCAGGAGATTTAATGCGATTAAAAACCGCTGTTAACTTTGGTGCCAATGCGGTTTATATTGGTGGAAAGAAGTTTTCACTGCGTTCACGTGCGAGTAATTTTGACTTAGATGATATTAAAGCAGGAGCAGAGTATGCTCATGCCTTTGGTGCGAAATTGTTTGTTACCATTAATATGATTCCTCATCAGGAAGATTTAGAGGGATTAAAAGAATATATTATCTCATTGGATCACGCAGGCGTGGACGCTGTAATTGTGGCTTCACTTTATGTGGCCAAGGTAGCAAGAGCGTGCAGCGAGCGCATGGAAGTGCATCTTTCCACCCAACTTTCATCGACCAATGCACAATCACTGCGTTTCTATCGTTCATTAGGCATTGACCGGGTTGTGTTGGCTCGCGAATGTTCCATGGATGATGTGGAGGAAATTGCCAAGTTAGGTATTGTCCCTATTGAAGTGTTTGTGCACGGAGGCATGTGTGTGAATGTGTCGGGACGATGTACCTTAAGTAATTATATGACAACACGAGATGCCAACCGAGGTGGATGTGCCCAAAGCTGTCGCTGGAAGTATGAGGTGTTCTCGAAAGATCATGCGCTGCTTAGTGATGAGTCCACCTTGTTTTCGATGAGTTCCAAGGATCTTAATGCAGTTACTGTGATGCCGCGTCTATTAACAAGTGGTGTTGTGAGTCTGAAAATTGAAGGCCGAATGAAATCTGAGTACTATATTGCCACCGTAGTGGGTGCGTATCGAAGATTGATTGATGATTTACTTGCAGGTAAGGACCGTGTGGAATCCATTCAAAAAGCTGCCAATGAAATTCAGCGTGCTGAAAACAGAGCCACATTCTCCGGATTCTATGAGTCCGTGCCATCCGAAGAGGGTCATCTTTATGGCGCTAATGGTCAGCCTGTCACACAGGAGTTTGTTGGTACCGTTGTATCTTATGATCCTACAACATCCCTGGCAAAAGTTCAGGTTCGAAACCACTTTGAAGTTGGTCATACGCTGGAAGTGTTTGGTCCAAAACTGGATCATGTACGATTTGTTTTGAAAGAGCTTGTGAATAGTGAGAATGAACAGGTAAGTCGTGTTTATAAACCGATGGAAATAGTTACACTGAAAATCCCATTTGAAGTGTCTGAAAATGACTTTATTCGGAGGATTGCATGATGATTATTGAAGGAGCACTCTCAGTCAAGGCAGCCATGGAAAGTGATCGACGTACGATTGAAAAGGTATGGATTGATCAGAAGCGAAAAAGCAAAGATACCAATTATATTGTTTTTTTGTCTCATCAGAAGCAAATAAATCTTGAATTTGTATCAAGAGAAATGATTGATTCGTTAGCTACCGGCTCGACACATGGTGGTGTCATTGCCTTTGTATCAACCCGCAAGTTTGATCCATTACCGAAAAACCCAACTTTTGTGCTATTGCTTGAAGGGATTGAAGATCCATTTAATCTGGGACAATGCATTCGTACTGCCTACACAGCAGGGGTACAGGCGATTATCACACCGATGCGACGTATCGATTCAATGGATTCAGTGATCCTCAAAGCTTCTGCCGGTGCAAGTGAAAGAATTTCCTGGGTAATGAGCGAATCGCTTAAAGACACACTGATGGCACTTAAAGAGGCAGGGGTAACCATCGTATCTGCGTTGCGTAACAATGGTTCATCCGATATCTTTAAAACGGATTTATCCATGCCCGCCTGTATATGCATCGGTGGTGAAAAACGCGGGTTATCCACGGAAGTGATTGAGCAAACGGATGTGTTCAGTCACATTGAGTATCCCACAGAGGTTAAAGTTGCCTTAAGTGCAACTGCAGCCGCAACCATTTACATTTATGAAATTGTTCGACAAAAAAAGCCAGTTTAATGGCTTTTTCTTATGGAATGAAGCGAAGGGCTGTGGTCACACTCTGAATATCCAAGGTGATTCGCTGTTCGCCATTTTCTGAATCAAGATCAACGAGCAGGTGGGCAAGTGACCGACGGGTACTGCCATCTTTCAATGTCACATAACTGTTCACCCCATTCGAAGAGATTAGCACTCCCTGATCTGGGAACTGTTCGAGACGAAGGTTGGTTGAGACAGCCTGAATGGATGCATACAAGTCGCTTTCAGTATGCACGGACATACCTCCACTTAAGGCCGCAGAGCTAATATTTAACTGGCCACCTATATCTGTTGCGTTTAGAGTGAGGTTGGCAGTGGATAAAAACATATCCGTCTGAATATTACCAAGTGTAATGTTTGAGTTGGCGGTCTTAATTGTCAAACGATTCCACTCAATCAGGTCATGTTCATTTGTAATCTGAATCGAAGGGGTCAACGCAACGATGGTGATGGTTCCTGTAAAGATATCAGGAATCTCAACAGATATTTCTGTAATTCGAGCTAGATCTTTACATCCAAATAACCAGTGGCATCGTGGATCATCTTCGATTTCAAAAGGTTCACCAACGATGAAATGTCGATTTGAGATATTGCTTTTCAGTGCTTCAGGGTTTCCCTGCATCCGAATGTTGATTTCTTCCTCAGCACTTGTAGTCAATGTAATTCTCTTTGAGTAGCCACCATAAATGGTCAGATGATCTACGGAAGCTATTTCCTGATGCAGTGACAGTTCCGCGATCGTTCCTAGATCCGATGGGTTTTGTGTGATGCTCTGATATAGGTTTACACCCCATATAACCATCAGTAAAAGAATGCCACTGATTACAAGCAGTATAGCTGTTTTGATGGAACCGTGTTTCATAGGCGAGTACCTTTGATCAGAAAACGTCGCAACCATTTAAGTCCATGATACATTCCACTGAAACCTCGTTGGGCTAACATGGAAAAACCAATACCAACCAAGATAAAAGCAATACCTAATAGACTGTTCGTGGTCTTATCCTGAATCCATAAGACCAAGTTAAAGGGCAAGTGATTAAACAATAACAGCCAAATTCCACTGATGGTTAATGCAAGTGATGAACCCCAAAGAGTCAAAGTAACGGTAATAAGAACAAGGTATAGAGGGATGGATACAAAGAGCGAAAGAACGAGAAGAAACGAGTTAGATGAAGACTTCATTTCACTTTTATCAGCATCATCTTGAGTGTCTTTAACGGTGTTTTCCGTTTGTGACTCGAACTTTACGGCACGCTCAATAAATTGTAACGGACTTCCCAGCTGTTCAATCCGCGCTGAGTTGCTTTCATGAGTTTGTAATCGCTTATCTAATTGTTCCAAAATAGTTATTTGAGTCTGTAAATCGAGATGCTCTATTTCAGATTGGACGAGTCGTTTATATTCTTCTTTGGATATCATACCTAATCACCTCTAGTTCATACAGAGTATAGCATTGACATCCTTTTCTTTCAAGAAAATCAATGTCACGAGGTAGGTGTGATAGACTTTATTTTATAACACCCGTATAATAGAAGAGTAAAGTTGAGGGAGATACCATGAAAATTGCCTTAGGACAAATCAATGTTATTGCAAACAATATAAAAGCGAATATGGAGTCCATCCAATCGATGGTTGAAGCTGCCAAAGCGCAGAACGCAACGTTGATTGTGTTTCCGGAAATGACAGTGGGTGGTTATTTCGTTGGGGACAAGTGGAATGACGATGAGTGGGTAGCTGAATGCTCACGGCAAAATGAAGTTATTAAAGAATTAAGTGATGGTATTGGCATCATTTGGGGAAATGTCAGCTTGGACTATCAAGGAAAGACATATCAGGGACATGATGGGCGCACAGCTCGTTTTAATAGCGTTTTCTTTGCTTATAACAAAATGTGGGTGCAAAAGGAAAATGGTCAGTCTGGTCAAAGCATTAAGCATCTGTTCCCCAACTATCGGATGTTTGAGGATGCTCGTTTCTTTA
>WPCG01094925.1_pt1 | contig 22499 bp, 22 predicted proteins | sample 5403311 | NCBI WGS metagenome assembly WPCG01 (sample SAMN12869467, study PRJNA574797) | sludge metagenome | isolation source: wastewater treatment of Control | place: China:Beijing | collected 2019-05-17 | reverse complement strand
TCTGTGGTTAAGGGCGGTAAATCTCGTCTCCGCCCTGTATTGATGACAACTCTGACTACAATATTGGGTATGCTCCCTATGGCTGTAGGTATTGGAGAGGGTTCGGAAATCTGGCAACCTATGGGTATCGCAATTATTGGTGGGTTGACAGTATCTACGTTATTAACTCTGGTTGTTATCCCTACTGTTTATTGTTCGGTTAATGTCAGAGATATTAAAAAGCAAAGAAGAGCAATTGCAAAAAATAATTTACTTAACAAAAGATAGATATGAAAGCGGTAATGATAATATATAATCAAGCTCACTCTTCTGTGGTTTTGCAAATTTTAGACGACTGTTCTATTAGAGGATTTACAAAATGGGAAGATGTTCAAGGTAGGGGTACTCATAGAGGAGAGCCCCACTATGGGACTCACGCTTGGCCATCAAAAAATATGGCTATATTTGCAGTAATAGAGGATGCTCAAGTTAAGCCTCTATCGGAGAAATTAAAAACTGCAAATAATCAAGCGGAACAACAAGGGCTCCGAGCTTTTGTTTGGGAGGCAGAATCACTCGTTTAAAATGAATAGTATAAAGGAGATTTTTAAAATAGGAATGGGGCCCTCTAGTAGCCATACTATGGCACCAAGAAATGCAGCAATAATGTTTAAGGAGAGGTACTCAGATGCCTCTTCTTTTATTGTTACTCTTTATGGAAGTCTTGCATCTACTGGTAAAGGGCATATGACCGATAGTGCAATTTTGGATATTTTGGGAGAGAATTGCACAATTGATTGGCAGCCAGACTGCTATTTGCCGCAACATCCTAATGGCATGAGATTTAAGGCTTACTCTTCATCCAAAGAGTTGATTGGCGATTGGACTACATTTAGTATAGGGGGAGGAGATTTGAGTGATAATGGAAAAAGAGAGTCATCACAAAGTATCTATCCAGATTCAAAGATGGATGATATTCTTAACTGGTGTATAAAAAATGGAAGGTCATTTTGGGAATATGTTCAGATACATGAATCTCCTGATTTATGGGATTATTTAGCACAGGTTTGGGATACAATGAAGGCAGCAGTTGAGAGAGGGTTAGATACAGAGGGGGTACTACCAGGTGGGTTGAATCTATCTAGAAAGGCGGCATCTTTTCATATTAAAGCCAAAGGGTATTCTGGATCTATGCAAAGAAGATCTATGACATTTTCTTATGCGCTGGCTGTTGCAGAGGAGAATGCCTCTGGAGGGATAATTGTTACGGCACCTACATGTGGGTCATCGGGTGTTTTACCTGCTGTATTATATCTGAATCAGAAATTTTATGATTTTTCTGATAAGAGAATTATTAGAGCACTTGCTACTGCAGGTTTAGTAGGGTGTATTATTAAAGAGAATGCGTCTGTTTCTGGTGCTGAGGTAGGGTGTCAGGGAGAGATAGGATCGGCTTGTTCAATGGCAGCAGCAGCTGCTGTTCAGCTTTTTGGAGGGTCTGTTTCTCAGATTGAGTATGGAGCATCCATTGGAATGGAGCACTTTTTGGGATTGACATGTGATCCTATTTGTGGTTTAGTACAAATTCCATGTATAGAAAGAAATGCATTTGGGGCAACAAGGGCTGTTGATGCAAATATGTATGCTCTACTATCAGATGGAAAACATATTGTATCTTTTGATAATGTTGTTGAAGCAATGAAGAGAACAGGGCACGATTTACCAAGGTTATATAAGGAGACGGCAGAGGGTGGGCTTGCTCTATTGCTTAATAATAGAGATAATATGTAGGTTATTTAAAAAAAAGGTCTTATTTTAGTGGATGATTATAATAAATTTTAATAAATATAGAGATGGCTTTAGAGATTACAGATCAGAATTTTAACGAGGTTGTTTTGCAGTCAGATAAACCGGTACTTGTAGATTTTTGGGCTCCTTGGTGTGGCCCGTGCCGTATGATTGCTCCAATTGTTGATGAACTTGCAGCTCAGTATCAAGGTAGTGCTGTTGTTGCAAAATGTGATGTTGATCAATGTTCAGAGATTCCTGCTCAATATGGTATTAGAAATATTCCAACCATTTTAATTTTCAAAAATGGAGAGGTTAAGCACAAAATTGTTGGTGCAACCACCAAAGATGTGTTAGTTGCAAAAATTTCAGAATTATTAGATTAAAAAAATGAAAAAGATTATAACTATACTAGCTGTTATCATTTTGTCAAACAGTCTGCTCTATTCTCAATCTGGGTTGGGGGTAAAGGCAGGATTGAACTTTAACTCAATAAATGATATTTCGGAGAGTGTAGACGAGTCATGGGGAAATAAAACTGGCTATCATTTAGGTCTCTCCTATCAGGCTCGAGTTCCTTTTATTGGGATAGGTTTTCAGCCAGAGTTACTTTTTGTAAGGCAAGGAGCTAAAAGCAATACTTCAAATGAAAGCTTTTATTTAGATTATATTACAGTTCCTGTAAATATTCAATATGGGTTAGATCTTCTTTTGTTCAGACCGTTTGTTATGGTTGGTCCATATATATCATATGCAATTGGTAAAGGACATATGCTCTCTGGAGCTAAATGGGACGATATTAATAGATTTGATTATGGATATAGCTTTGGTGCTGGGATCGATATCTGGAAGTTTCAGGTTGCTGGAAAATATAACAGAGGTTTGGGTAAGCTACAATCGGCAAAATCGGATCCTATTAGCGGAAATAAACTAAAAAATGCTAAAATGGAAGGGTTTATGTTGTCTCTGACAGTAATGCTATAGATTATATTCTTAATTAGTTAATTAGGTTACCCAGAGATCATTCGTAGAGGTAACCTTTTTGTTTTATTTGTATTTATTATGGACTTAGAGATTGTTCGTAGATTGGTAGATTCCGATATTAAAGAGGTAGATCAATTGATTTCAGATTGTTTGAAAAGTGAGGTTAAATTACTGGACACAATTAATGATTATCTTTTTAAAATTAAAGGAAAAAGAATTAGGCCATTATTGGGTATTTTAGCAGCACACTCTTGTGGGATAGTCTCAAAAAAAACCATTGTTTGTGCTGCAGTATCGGAAATGATTCATACAGCTACTTTGCTTCATGATGATGTAGCTGATAACTCCCTAATTAGAAGAGGGAATAAGACTATTCAATCTCTTTTTTCTCCTGCTGCATCTGTTTTAACAGGAGATTATTGGTTATCTAAGGCTCTATCACTTTTAGTATCTCAAGAGGATTATCAGTTGATGGGCTTTTATACAAAGGCCGTTGAGGACCTTTCGGAGGGAGAGTTATTCCAAATGCAAAAAGCAGAAAGTTCAGATACAACTCAGGATGATTATATAAATATAATAGCTAGAAAAACATCGAGTCTTTTTGTTGCCACAATATCGGCATGCGTTTATACATCTGGTGCTTCACAATCTATTATTGAGTCTATGTCCAACTATGCATATTATTTGGGAATAGCCTTTCAAATTAGAGACGATATATTTGACTACTTGCCAGAGATAGATACTGGTAAAAAATCAGGAGAAGATATTAAAGAGAAGAAAATAACGCTTCCATTAATTTGTGCTCTTAACGTCTCTCCATTAGAAGAGAAGCAAAAAATGTTGGAATTGATCAAAGATTCCGATTATGACGATGAGAGTCTTTCTAAGGTTACATACGATTTTGTTAATAAATATTGTGGAGTCTTGTGTGCTCAGAATATTTTGTCCGATTATTCTAAAAAGGCTATAGAATCATTAGAGGTTCTAGATGAGTCTGAATACAAAAAAGAGCTAGAAAAACTAGCTCTTTATGTTGGGACCAGACAGGAGTAAATTATCTATTTATACAACTGATCATAAGCTAACTCCAATTTACTGTAAAACTCCTCACCAAAAGCAAAGGTGAGAGGTTCTTTTAAAAATATAAAAACAGGAACTCCCTCCTTTTTACCTTTGGCAAAAGCGTCAAGGCATATATGCCATTGATGTAAATTAAGAGCAGTCATGCCATTTGAAAGCTTAGAAACTCTTATGGGATATAACCAACAAGATATTGGTTTTCTAAAGGATGTCTCTTTTGCAAAAAAACACTTTTCTATTGAACATAGACAGTTGTCATCTGAATCAAAATAGGTGTATGCACACTCCTCGCCATTAATAAGAGGAGTTACAATATCACCATCTCTATCCTTAACAAAAATACCATCTTTAGCTATAGTCTCTTTCCCTTCTGGAGTTAAATATTTAGAGATGGAGTTTAACTCCATCTCTAAAAGGTTACATTCGGAATCTTCTAACGGAGCACCACTGTCTCCAATTATACAACAAGCTCCTTTACATTTAGATAGGTCACATATAAAGTGCTCTGTAAAGATTGCCGAGGATACTAAAAAGTTATCAATTTCTATTATTGTATGTTCTCTCATCTATTTTGTAGCTGCAGTACCAATCATTATTACCTCAACTAGATTTTGCTGAGTAATAGTGTTCTTAATAAAATTGTGTAGTTTTTCTGGAGTCATTGATCTTAAAGCGGCCTCATAAGTGGTATGCATATCTCTACCAATTAAATATCTTCTGTTTAAAACAGATAACCAATAACTATTTTCACGAAGATTCTGAGTGTAATTTTTAGTCATATACTCCATTATTTTACCAAAATACTCAGGGTTAACTCCATTTTCAATAACATTTTTAATCTCTAGGTTGGCTCTATTTAGAAGTCTATCTTTTAGTTCTACATCTGTGTCAAAGCCAAATAGGAATGTAAAGTAGTCATTTGGATAAAAACTAAGACTCATATTAACACCCACTCCATATGTTCCTTGCTCCTCTTCTCTGATTGTTTTGGTAAATACAATGTCAAATAGTTGTTTGGTCATACTTGCCATAATATTATTCTCAACATTGTATGCAATATCTCCACTAATTACATTGTATACAGTAGCTTTTGGTGCTTGCATCTCTCTTTGGAAATGATTTTTTGCTACACCTTTAATAGGAGCAAGACCAACATCTCTCCAGTTCTCTTTTTGTCCTTTATTACCAGGAAGAGAGGCAATATATTTCTCAATAAGAGGTTTTGCTTCTGCTGCATCAATGTTTCCTACAAATACAAATGTAAAGTCAGCTGCATTAGCAAATCTGGCTTTAGCAAGATCTAGTGCTTTGGAGTATTCAATTTTATCTAAATCATCCACCCTTAATCTCTTAATAAATGGATTGTTGTTAAATAATACCTTTTGTAAAGTATCTGAAAATGCAACCATTGGCTCTGAATCCATATTTTTCAATTGTGCTCTCATTCTTGTCAGATATGCCTCATACGCCTCTTGATCTGCTCTAAGAGAGGTAAAATTAAGGTGAATCAATTGAAGGAATGTCTCCAAATCTTTAGGAGCAGCACTACCACTAATAGATTCAGAAGATTCTGCAATTGTTATTCTAGTATTAACATTTTTACCTGCTAAAACTTTTCTTAAATCTGTTGAGCTAAAGTTTCCAAGGCCACCAATGCTAGCAACATCATTAATTACTTTTGAATAGATTGCATCTTCTGTGTTGAAAAGAGAGAAACCGCCTCTACTAGAAGCATTAAAAAGTATTTGATCTGCTTTGAAATCGGTGTTCTTAATAACAACAGTTGCTCCATTAGATAGGTTAAATACAATTGAGTTGCTAATTGGCTCTTTAACCTCTGTTAAAATTTTACCAGCAACTGGTAATTTTGACATAAGAGGTTCGTCTGATACACTATCTTGATATGGTTCAATCTCCGAAGCTCTACCTTTTTGGAATGCCGATAACAGGGACTCTTGAGTAGGTATTTCTAATCCCTCTTTTTGAGGAACCATTGTAGCTATAACAACATTTTCTAAAGATGGAAGAGACATTGCATATGCGTTGATCTGTTCTACTGGAATTGCAGGTATAATCTGATTCATTAATGCAAATTCCATCTCAATACCAGGGTATGCTTCACCAGTCAAGAAGTGATTTAATATCTGCTGTGTAAAAAATGAGTTGCTAAGCTTATCTTTCTCTTTATAGATCTGCTCTAGTTTACTAATGTAGTTTGCTTTTGCCCTTTCAAATTCACCAGGAGTAAATCCAAAGCGACGTACTCTCTCAGCTTCAATTGTAATTGCAGTAAGAGCCTTTTCTACCTCTCCCTCTGTAGCACCTGCAGAAATTGAGAATGCCGATTTTGTATTAGAAACTATGAAATCTCCAAAAGAAGATCCAGCAAATGTAAATGGTGAATTTGCCTTTTGAGATATTTCAGAAAATCTAGAGTTTAACATAGATGTGATGATAGAATTCATATAGTCAAAAACCAACATAGCTGGAGTAGGTCTTAACTCTTTTGGAAATACATCGTGTTTAAACATAAGCATTACAGAAGAGCTAGTTGCTTCTCTGTCAGAAGCTATTCCGATAAGGGGCTCCTTATTATTAGGAACTTCAAACTCAGTTCTAGGAGCAGGATTTTCGTGTTTTGGAATAGCACCGAATAGTTTCACCACTCTCTTTTCGATATCTTCTGCATCAAAGTCTCCGATTACTATTATACCTTGTAGATCTGGTCTGTACCATTTGTGATAATAGTCTCTAAGTTCGTCATAGGTAAAGTTGTTTATTACTTCTACTAGCCCGCCTGGAAGCCTATGTGCATATTTACTATCAGGCATAATTTGCGGAAGAAGATCTTCGATCATTCTCATTTGAGCGCTATTTCTAGTTCTCAACTCCTCTCTAATTACCCCTCTTTCATTGTCGATTGCCTCCTCTTCTAAAAGTATTTTATTTGACCAGTCATGAAGAATTAGTAGACATGAGTCGATAATAGAAGATCTGCTTATAGGAACTGCCGATATATTATATACTGTTTGATCTACTGCAGTATATGCATTTAGGTTTGCTCCAAATTTAACCCCTATTTTCTCTAGATAGGTAATAACTCCATTACCAGGGAAATTTTTAGTGCCATTAAATGCCATGTGCTCTAAAAAGTGAGCTAATCCGCGTTGGTTTTCCTCTTCCAAAATAGAGCCAACCTTTTGGGCAATGAAGAACTCTGCTTGACCTTTTGGTTCGCTATTTTGCATAATAAAATATGTTAACCCATTGGGAAGGACTCCGCTTCTTACTCGGGGATCGAGCGGTAAATTCTGTGGCATTTGTGCTATTGATAATATAGAAATTATCATTAATGCCATTATAGAAAATAGTTTTTTCATAAAATAAAATAATGATTTGATGTATAATAAGACAAATGTAACTATTATTTTGCATCCTAAAATAGATTTTTTTATTTTTGCGTTTATGCTATTTAATTTAAAGCAAAATATTAATGTTCAATTTAAAATTATTTCTATGAAAAGAATCAAGTCATTTTTAGCAGTTTGTTTGTTCTCCATGTTTTTTTATGGAACAGCTTACTCTCAGAACCTAGAGGCTGCTGTAGAATTGTATAATAATGGAGGTAAGGCTCTATCAAATAATGAGTTTTCTGCTGCGGCCGACTCCTTCAATAAGGCTCTTAAAATGCTTGAGTCTCTTTCAACAGAAGATAGAGGAGAAGAGGGAGATGTGATGATCAATGAGATAAAAAATATTTTACCTCAATTACATTTAAGATATGCTAAAGAGTTAGCAAATCAAAGAGCAATCGATAAGGCTATTGATGAATTAAATATAGCTAGGGCTGTAGCAAAAGAGTATGATGCTCAAGATGTTATTCAGGAGGTGTACGATCTTATCCCTCAGTTGCTTCTAGTTGATGCCTCAAATTTATTAAATGATGGCAAATTAGATGAGGCTATAAAGGGTTTTCAGAAAGTTATCAAATATGATTCAACAAATAGCGCTGCTTATTTAAGACTGGGATTGGCTCAGTTAAGAAAAGAAGATGAAGATGCTGCTCTACAATCTTTTATTCAAGCGATGGAGTTTGGAGAGACAGATAACTCTCCAAGACAAATTGCAGTAATTTATCTTAGAAAAGCAGCTGCAGCTCTTAGAACAAAGAACTGGAATCAAGTTTATGAAAATGCTAAGAAATCTAATCAGTATAGTGCTTCTGCTAATGCCAATAAATTACTTGGTATGGGGGCTGTACAATTAAAACGATATGACGAAGCTATTGCTGCAATTGAGAGCTATTTAGCAGAACAGCCTAATGCGTCTGATAAAATGAATATGATTTATCAACTTGCAGTATCGTATGAAGGTAAAGGAGATAATGCAAAAGCTTGTGGATATTACAAGCAACTTTTGAATGATCCTACATTCAAACAAATCGCGGAATATAAGGTGAATACACAGTTAAAGTGCAATTAAAAAGGGGACAATTAGAGTTACTTGCTCCAGCAAAAAATATTGACATCGGCATTGCAGCTATAGAGTGTGGTGCCGATGCTCTTTATATAGGGGGGCCTAAGTATGGAGCTAGAGAGAATGCTGGTAATTCGATGGAGGATATTCATCGATTGGTGGAGTATGCTCATCAATTTGGAGTATCTGTTTATATGGTTGTAAATACCATATTGTTTGATTCTGAGATAAGTGGTGCTGTATCTTCAATAAATAGGGCATATGAGATTGGGTGTGATGCTGTAATCATTCAAGATCTAGGATTATTAAATTGCGATCTGCCTCCTATACCTCTTTTTGCCTCAACACAGACTAACATAAGAACTTTGGAGCAAGCAAAGTTACTGGAAAGCTTAGGATTTAAGCGATTAATTCTTGCTAGAGAACTCTCTTTATCTCAAATAAATAATATCCGCTCTAGTACATCTGTTGAGTTAGAGTCCTTTGTTCATGGAGCTCTTTGTGTTAGTTATAGCGGCAACTGTTACATGAGTAGTAAGCTGGTAGGGAGGAGTGGCAATAGAGGAGAGTGTGCACAATTGTGTAGACTAAACTACAATTTAGTAAATAGTAGTGGAGATATAATTGTTGCGGATAGGCCATTACTCTCTTTAAAGGATTTAAATTTATCTAATAGAATTGAGCAGTTAATAGATGCAGGAGTAACCTCATTTAAAATAGAAGGTAGGTTAAAAGACTTACCATATGTCTCCAATGTTGTAAGGCATTATAGGGGTATTTTAGATGATATTATTTCTAAAAGAGATGACTTGCAAAAAAGTTCTTTCGGCACAGTTTATGGTGGTTTTACTCCACAGATTGACAGTACTTTTAATAGAGGATATACATCACTGTTTATAGATAATAAGAGAGCTAAGTGGAGTTCGGGAAGTGTTGTAAAGTCCACAGGAGAAAAAGTAGGAGTAATTTCCAAGGTTTGGAAATCTGGAGCAACCACTTCTTTTGAATATAAATCTCAGATTAGGCTAAACAATGGAGATGGTCTATTTATTATTGATAAAAATGGTGTGGCTGTCGGTCTTAGAGCAAATAGGGTGAATGGAGATATTGTTGATACCGATGGGGTATACAATATTAAAAAGGATTCAATATTATACAGAAATTATAATCACAATTTTTTTAAAGAGATAGTTTCCAATAGACCCCGTTTATATATGGAGATAGATCTCTCTCTGAGTGTTTATCTAGATAGAATTGAGATAAAATCCTTTTTTAGAGGAGATAATATTTTAAATTCGAGTTTTTCAATTAAAGGAGAGGCAGCAAATAATATAGAGTTAGCAGAGAAATCTATAAGAGATCAATTATCAAAGAGATCTGAAAGTTTTAAATTTACTGTAAAAGAAATTATTTATGATCTGGTTCCTTTTTTGCCAGTCTCTTTGCTAAATTCAATCCGCAGAGAACTTGCGTCTCAATTAGCACCTCTGTTTAGCAAAAAATGTACTGATAGTTCTTATATTTGTAAGAGTAATTTTAGATTGGACTTAGATAGAGTTAAAAGTGCTCCATTCACGGCAGACTACAGATTGAATATTGTAAATTCTAAAGCAAAGAGTCTATATTCTCAGCTTGGATTTAGCTCAATAGAGAGTGGTATTGAATTGGTCTTTAAGAGTGAGCCGATAGAGCTGATGAGATGTAAGTACTGTATTAGATATGAGTTGGATATATGTAAAAAGAGTAGTCAGGGATCCAAGGTAAAAGACCCTATTTATCTAGAGAATAGAGGACGTAAGTTTTTACTCAAATTTGATTGTGAAAATTGTGAGATGGTAGTAATAGGATAGAGGTAGGTTATGCAGTTTAAAGATATTATTGGTCAAAACAAAATCCAAGATCGGCTAAGAGATCTTGTAAAAGAGAACAGAGTTCCACATGCAATTATTTTTAATGAAGTGGAGGGCTCAGGTGCTTTGGCTTTAGCTATATCTTTTGCTCAATATATGTGCTGTCCAAATAGAGACGAAAGAGATTCTTGTGGAGTTTGTCCTGTATGTATAAAGTTTACCAAGTTGGCCCATCCCGATCTTCATTTTGTCTATCCTGTAAATAACTCCAAATCTATACAAGGGGGCGATAAAAAGCCAACAAGTGATACATTCATTCCAATGTGGAGAGAGTTTTTATCTAAAGATCTCTATTTCTCAGAAAAAGAGTGGAGTGACTTTATTGGAATTGAAAATAAGGTTGGATATATTGGAGTTAATGAGGCATCTGCAATATTAAGAAAATTGAGTTTGCGCTCTTTTGAAAGCGGTTTAAAGTTCTTAATATTATGGTTACCTGAGAGAATGAATAGTGAAGCAGCAAATAAATTGCTAAAAATTATAGAAGAGCCTCCTGCAGATACATACATAATCATGGTATCATCTTCGTCCGAAAAGATATTAACCACTATTTTATCTAGATGTCAATATTTTAATTTACCACCTATTGAGGAAGATAAATTAGCATCGCAGTTGATTGAGGAGTTTGATTTAGAGTATGAATTTGCTGGCAAAATTGCTAGATTATCTAGGGGTAGTCTAACAAAGGCCAGAGATCTTGTAGAGGAGTCCATAAATAATAAGGAGTATGATAATTATATTCAAACTCTATTTGAGGCGTGTATATTTAAAGACTATGTAAAGTTAATCACCTTTTATCAAGATGCTGGACAGTTAAATAGAGATTCTCAAAAGCGATTATGTATATCTATAATGGATTTTTTAAGAGATGTCTTAATGGCCAAAGCTCAACTTCCGCAACTGTCTATTTTGCGAGAGCATGGTAACTCTTTTATTAATTTGTGTAGAGACAAAATGGATACTGCCTATATATTTAAATCTAATAAATTACTCAATACAGCCATCGCAGATATAGAGTCCAATGTAAATGGTAAATATATCTTTTGCGATTTAGCTAATACCTTTTTTGTATCTTTGTAATTTGAGATAAAATGGAAATAGATAATATAAAATATGACTGTTCTAGAGGAACAGTAAGTAGTAGAGATCACCAAGGTGGTTTAACGTGTGAACATAAAGTGGGGTGTTGTAAACTAGATGTTTTTGATTGGTTAAAAAGCATTCCTGAAGAGACGACTAAAGATCTTTTTGAGGTAAGATTTAAAAATACTAGAAAACTTTATTTTAGAAATGCTTCGGGAGTAGCTATTAAACCAGGTGATATTGTTGTGGTTGAGGCACAAAATGGACACGATGTGGGCATAGTGACACTTTCTGGCCCTGTTATTCTACACCAGCTAAAACGTAATAGGATTGATTTTAAGACTTACGAGTTTAAGAAGATTTTTAGAAAGGCAAAATCAATTGATATAGAGAAGTGGCAAGATGCTATATCCAGAGAGCATATTACCATGATTAGATCCCGCCAAATAGCATCTGCATTAAATTTAGAAATGAAAATTGGAGATGTAGAGTTTCAGGGAGATGGTACCAAAGCAATCTTTTACTATATAGCCGATGAGAGAGTGGATTTTAGACAATTAATTAGGCTATTTGCAGAGGAGTTCAGAATAAGAATAGAGATGAAGCAGATTGGTGCACGTCAAGAGGCGGGGCTTATTGGAGGGCTTGGAGTTTGTGGTCAAGAACTTTGCTGTTCTAGATATATGTCAGATTTTAAATCAATAACAACTCAAGCGGCAAGGACTCAAGATCTATCATTAAATCCACAAAAACTTGCCGGTCAGTGCAGTAAGCTAAAATGCTGCATAAATTATGAGGCTCACACATACATTGATGCACATAAAAATATTCCTCAGCTTAAGGGGCCTATAGATTCAGAAGATGGTCCAGTATATCTTGTTAAAACTGACACTTTGAAAGGTATTATGTGGTTCTCATTTGAGCCAAATAGTATGACTAATATGTTCCCATTGGATGTCGATAAGGTTAGGGAGTATATTAGATTAAATAGAAAAGGGGTTAAAATTATCAATATTAACTCAAAAAAAGAGACTAAAACATCGGATTACTTAAGTGCAGTAGGAGAGGATAGTATATCTAGGTTTGACGGGACAGAATCACAACAGCCTAGAAAGAGAAACGATAGAAAGGCAAGACCTAGAAAAGGCAATAATCATAACAATGGGAAAAGATAAATTAAAGAGATTTCAAGAGAATAATGGCTTTGAGTGCCTATTTCAACCAGATTTTAAAGAGGTTTTTAATAATAATTATTTAATGAAGGGTAAGTGGGATCTTACTTACTTTAAGAATGGGTTGCCGATTGTTTTAGAACTGGGTTGTGGGAGAGGTGAGTACACGGTGTCATTGGCTCAAACCTTTACTAACAACAACTTTATTGGAGTGGATATTAAGGGAGCTAGAATGTGGAGAGGTGCAAAGACAGTAACAGAAATGTCTATCCCCAATGCTGCTTTTTTAAGATCTAGAATTGAGTTTATAAACTCTGTTTTTGACAAAGATGAAGTTTCAGAAATTTGGATAACCTTTCCAGATCCGCAGATAAAAAAGAGTACAAAAAGATTGACCTCCTCATTTTTTTTAGAGAGGTATAGAGGTTTTATAAAAGAGGGCGGAGTTATTCATCTTAAAACCGACAGTCAATTTTTACATCACTATACAAAAGCTCTAGTTGAGGCAAACAATTTAGAGATAATATCTTGTTGTGATGATATATATGGCAAAAATTTTGCCGATAGCATATTATCAATAAAAACAAGATATGAGCAGATGTTTCTATCTAAGGGTATGCCAATAACCTACCTATCTTTTAAATTAGATAATAAAAGAGCCTTGGTAGAGCCTGAATTTGATGTAGAGCCGTATAAAGAGGCTATTAACTCTCTTTCTCTCTAATAGCGTACTCAATCATTCTAGCAATTCTATATACATCCTTACGTTGTCCTTCTAGAATGATAGGATTGTCAGTATGGTTTATTACAATATGATCTTCGAACATTCTAATTGCTCTAAGAAATTGGTTTTTATGTCTAAAAACAGAGTAATCTCCCATAGTGCACTCTTTTTTGAAGTTATTTCTAGCTAGAATATCCTCTATTGTTGCTGAATCATCTTGATATGATTTATTTAAAAATACCTTTTTTGTTGTATATCCAATAAGAGGGTATATAGCAGATATAACTAGTAGAAAAATGGCAATTTGAATACCAGTACCTGGGCGGAAAAGTGCGGAGAAACTAAAAGGTTGTTTAGAAATAAAAGAGAAAATAGCAATTACCAAAATAAAAATAATTACAAGGTAAATAAGGTATTTAATAGCTCTTCTAGAGTACTTTTGAAAAGAAAAAGATGTGTCCATATATAATTATTTTAATCAATTAGCCAATTATGCAGGCAAAGCTATAAAAAATAGCTTTATAAATTTAGTTATTTTTTATATTTTTGTATGGTTGACTAGTAGATAAATATTAATGATATGGAAGATCAAAAAAATTTAAAGAGAGTTGTAATTGGGCTTGCCTCTGTGGCCGTAATCTTAGCAATAGTTTTGGCTTGGATTTGGATAGATAGAGGAGGAATGATAAAAGATCTCAATGAAGAGAAAGAGATTTTAACTGTGCAGATGCTGGAATTACGTGATGATTATCAAGAATTATCTACAAGTAATGATAGTTTAAATGCCGAACTAGAAAGAGAGAGAGAGAAAGTTGAGCAATTGATAGATAGATTCAAAAAGACAGAAGCTACAAATAGAGCCAAAATTAGACAATACGAAAAGGAATTAGGTACTCTAAGAAGCATAATGAGGTCTTACATTTATCAAATCGACTCATTGAATACTCTCAATATTGCTTTAAGAGAGGATGCTGCTAAAGCTAGAACAGAAGCTAGACAATCCAGACAGAGATATGAAGATTTAAGAACTACTACAGATGAGTATGCAAAGAAGGTAGAGGTTGGTTCTGTATTGAGAGGACGAGGATTTGTGCTGACAGCTATAAACTCAAGGGATAATGATACCGATAGAAGTAGTAGAACAGCAAAGCTAAAGACATGTCTTAATTTGGTAGAGAACTCTATAGCTAGAAAGGGGCCAAGAAGGATTTTTATTAGAGTTAAAGGGCCAGATGGAATTTTAATGACAAATTCTCAACAGCAAATTTTTACTTCAGATGGAGAGCAAATGATATATTCTGCGGTTAGAGAGATAGATTATCAAGGCAATGAGGTGGAAATTTGTATTTTCTTTGCAAGTAGTAATCAAACTTATCAAAGAGGTGTCTATACTGTAGATATCTATACAGAAGAGGCAAAATTGGGTAGTGCCGATTTACTATTAAGATAATGTATTATACTAATTAATTGGCTGGTATCTATTTTCATATACCTTTTTGCTCTAGATTTTGCAGATATTGCGATTTTTATTCAGAGACAAAAATAGATTTAATCGATAGATTTATCTATTCTTTAAAGAGAGAATTAAACTGCAGAAAAGAGCAAATGAAAAGTATGGGAGTTCCTATTACATCAATCTATTTTGGTGGAGGGACTCCCTCTCTTTTATCACCATCTCAAATTGGCTCTATAATAGAGGAGTTATCTAATATTTCTGAGATTGAGCCATCCTCAATAAATAGAATGGAGGTGACAATAGAGGTAAATCCAGATGATATTTCTCTGGATTATCTTAAATCTCTCAAGAGTAATTATGTCAATAGAGTTAGCATAGGTGTACAATCATTTATTGATCTACACTTAGAGTGGATGAACAGAAGACATAATTCAAAGCGGGCTATTGATGCTTTTAATATGGCTAGAGAGGCTGGATTTGATAATATTAGTTTAGATTTAATTTTTGGCTTTAGTCAGCTTAAAGAACAAGATTTAAAGTATAACATAGAGAGATTATTATCTCTCTCTCCAGAGCATATTTCAACTTATCAATTGAGTATTGAGAAGAGTACTCAGTTATTTAGAGACTATTCTAGTGGAAAGTACTCTCCACCCACAGATTCTGAGTGCAACAAGCAATATTATACCATAAAAAGAGAGTTAGAGAAAGGGGGGTATTATCAATATGAAATATCTAATTACTCTAAAGAGGGGTATAGAGCGATTCATAATAGCTCATACTGGGACCACTCACCATATTTAGGATTTGGTCCCTCGGCTCACTCTTTTATTGAAAATAGAAGATTTTGGGTGGAGTCAGATCTTTTTAGGTATTTAGAGATTCTTGAGGGTAGTTGTGGAGATATCTCTAAACTATATCATCAGGAGATATTAAGTGAGATTGATCTTTTTAATGAGTTAATTATGCTTTCTCTAAGAGTGTTAAAAGGTATAGACTATAATACTCTGATTAGAAGATGTCCTAAAGGACATGTTAAAGGTTTTATGGGGCTGTTAGAGAGGTTATTGGAGGATAATGAATTAGTTTTAGATGATGGTTATATAAAAATTCCGCCCGAAAAACTATTTGTTTCGGACGGAATAATATCTTCTTTATTTATTCTGTAATTATACCGTATATTGTATGATACTTAAAAGTTATCCTATAAAGCCATTTGCTTTTAGGTATGCATATATTGCAATTACTGCAAAACCAGCACATATAACGGTTGCATAAACAGTTGATACAGCTTTTAATCTAGAGATCCATACATTGTTATTTGCTCCAATTGTCTGGAATGCACTCCAAAAGCCGTGTGTAAGGTGGAACCATAGGGCAACAAACCATATTAAGTAGCAAATTACAATCCAGATACTACTGAATGTTTGCTCCATAAGAACATTTCCATTCTCTGCATGGCCTCCAGTAAATTCTGGAAGTTGCATTTTAGCCCAAAAATGTGTAAGATGAAAAATTAAAACACCACCAATAATAATACCAAGAACAAACATGTTTTTAGAAGCCCATGAATCTGTTTGGGCTTTGTTTGATACTTCATATCTTTGAGTACCTCTGGCTTTGCGGTTTATAATGGTCAACATAAGAGCATATACAATATGGATAATAAAACCTGCAGCCAATACAGGAACCATTATTACGATAAAAGGAGATGACATAAATTCAATTACGGCATCAAAGGCTTCTTCTCCAAGAAGATATGCTGAGTTTGCCAGCATATGGATTGTAACAAAAACAATTAGAAACAATCCCGAAAGACTCATAACGAGTTTTTTTCCAATAGAGGATGTAAGTATATTTCCCATTACTATATAAGTTTATTTATTTATTATCCATTGTGTGATTGAGATTGCAAAGATATACTCCTTCTTGGTATTTTCATAATGTTTAGTTATTTTTGTTTGATAAAAGTGGATATTGAAAGTCTAAAAACCAGTTTATTATATGAAATACAATAGAATACTCCTAAAACTAAGTGGTGAAAGTCTAGGAGGAGAAGAGGGAATAGGGATCGATTCAGAGACTCTTAAGCAGTATGCATCGGAGATATGTTCCGTAGTCTCGAGTGGAATCCAGGTTGCTATTGTTATTGGTGGAGGAAATATTTTTAGAGGATTGAGCGGAGTCTCAAAAGGTTTTGATAGGGTAAAAGGAGATCAAATGGGTATGCTGGCCACTGTTATAAATAGTTTGGCCTTGTCTCAGTCCATAAATGGTTTGGGAACACCTTGTAAGGTATTCACTTCTACTCAAATGTTTCCATATGCAGACTATTACATAAAGGAGAGTGTTGTGGAGTTTATGAGAGGTGGTGGAGTTGCAATTATCGCTGGAGGAACTGGGAACCCATTCTTTACAACAGACTCTGCATCGGCACTTAGAGCTGCTGAATTGGAGGTAGATGCCCTTCTTAAGGGGACTAGAGTAGATGGGGTTTATGATAAGGATCCAGAAAAATTTAGTGATGCAATTAAATTTAGTTCTCTTAGTTACGATAGGGCATTGTCGGATAATTTAAAAATTATGGATATGACGGCTTTTACTCTATGTAAAGAGAATAATATTCCAATTATAGTTTTCGATATGAATCAAAATGGAAATCTCTCTTTAGTAGTTGAGGGTGCAGATATTGGAACAATAGTGGGTAAGTAGATATTTTATTAGCAACATATATAGACTAAATAGAACAGTTATGGATATTAGCAATCAAAAAGAGGTAATTGCAAATGCTAAAGAGAAAATGAATAAAGCTTTGGTATTTTTAGAAGAGGAGTTGAAAGGTTACAGAGCTGGAAAGGCTAACCCAGCAATCTTCAACGGTGTGATGGTAGATTATTATGGTTCTCCTACGCCTGTCCCTCAGGTGGCAAGTGTTACATCTCCAGATGCAAAAACAATGTTAATACAGCCTTGGGAAAAGAAGATGATCCCTGCAATAGAGAAGGCAATTATCAATGCTAATTTAGGTTTTACTCCTCAGAATAATGGTGAGCATATAAGAATAAATGTTCCGCCATTGACAGAAGAGAGAAGAAAAGACCTAGTTAAAAAGGTAAAAGCTGAGGGAGAGACCGCAAAAATCAGCGTTAGAAATGCTAGAAGAGAGTGTGTTGATACACTAAAGAAATATCAAAAAGAGGGTCTTCCAGAGGATGTTGTTAAAGATGGAGAGGTGTTGATTCAAAAAGAGACAGACTCATTTAATAAATTAATTGATGAGGCGTTAGCTGCAAAAGAGAGAGAAATTCTTACTGTATAATTACAACAGAGTGTGAAAATATAGAAGAGGGTGACTTTATTTATAGGTCACCCTCATTTTTTAGTTATTCCCTAATGGCTGCTATACCAGGGAGTTCTTTGCCTTCTAAATACTCAAGCATAGCTCCTCCACCAGTTGATACATAGCTTACTCTATCTGCAAACCCCATTTGAGTTACTGCAGCAACAGAATCTCCACCTCCTACAAGTGTAAATACACCTTTGTCTGTAATCTCAGCCAATATCTGCGCAATACGATTTGTTCCTTTAGCAAAATTAGCCATCTCAAATACTCCTACAGGACCATTCCAAAGTACGGTTTTTGAATCTCTTAAGACTTTTTCCCACTCATCAACAGTAGATGGAGCGGCATCCATTCCCATCCAACCATCTGGAATTTTATTGTCTGCAACAACTTGTGTGTTTGCGTCATTGCTAAATTTGTCGGCGATAACTACATCTCCAGAGTAGTAGAGTTTTACCCCTTTCTCTTTAGCCTTTTCAAGAATAGATAGAGCTAATTCCATTTGGTCGTCCTCGCATAGCGAAGCTCCTATTTGCCCTCCTTGAGCTTTTATAAATGTGAAAACCATTCCTCCTCCAATAATCATATTATCGGTAACATCAAATAACTTCTCAATTATAGATATTTTAGAAGATACTTTTGCTCCACCAATAATTGCTGTTACAGGTTTTGATGGTGTTTTAAGAACTTTGTCAATAGCTTCAATCTCACCCTCCATTACGTATCCAAACATCTTGTCATTTGGGAAATACTTAGCAATAAGAGCTGTAGAAGCGTGAGCTCTATGGGCAGTTCCAAATGCATCATTTATATAGCAATCAGCATAAGAAGCTAGTTGTTTGACAAACTCTTTTTGGCTCTCTTTGATTTTTTCTTTAGCCTCTTTTTTAGTCGCCTCATCGGCATCTTTTGCTAATCCTCTTGGTTTGCCCTCTTCTTGAGCATAAAATCTTAAATTTTCTAGAAGAAGGACCTCCCCTGGTTGTAATGTTGCAGATAGTTCTATTGCCTCTTGTCCCATGCAGTCATTTGCAAATTTTATACTTTTACCAAGTTTTTGCTCAATTGCAGGAATAATATGTTTAAGTGAGAACTTATCTTCTGGCCCTTTAGGTCTGCCCAAATGAGACATAATTATTAGTGAACCACCTTTATCTAATACTTTTTTTAAGGTAGGAATAGCAGCTCTTATTCTTGTGTCATCTGTAATTTCGAATGATTCATTAAGAGGGACGTTAAAATCTACTCTAACTATCGCTCTCTTGCCTGTAAAATTGTAATTATCAATTTTTTGCATAGTGTGAAATTATTATTAATTATTGAATCTAAGTGGCAAAAATAGTAATAATTCTAATAAAATTACTACCTTAGAGCCCATAATATAATTAATCTATAACAAATTATTATTCCTATTATGATTTTAGAGTCTCCACAGGGTTGGAAAGATTATGAGTTAGTTGACTCCGGAAATTTTGAAAAGCTAGAGCGATTTGGAAATATATACACTATAAGGCCAGAGCCTAAAGCATTGTGGGATAAAGATATGACTGAGAAGGAGTGGGATAAATTGGCTCATACTATTTTCTCTGCAGGTGCAGGTTTTGGTAAGTCTGGCAAGGAGGATTCGGGGCAGTGGAGAAAACTAAAAAAAGTACCAGATCAGTGGATCATTAACTATTCAAAAGGGGATCTTAATTTTGGATTAAGATTGGGACTTACTGCTTTTAAGCATGTTGGAGTTTTTCCAGAGCAGGCGCCCAATTGGGACTTCATATTTTCTAATGTAAAACGTATCAGTTTAAAGAATAGAGAGCAAAATAGAGATATTCCAAAGGTGTTAAATCTTTTTGCTTATACTGGTGCTGCATCGTTATCGGCAAAGTGTGCAGGGGCAGATGTTACTCATTTGGATTCTGTTAGACAGGTTGTTACCTGGGCAAAAAATAATATGGAGATTAGTAGATTAGATAATATAAGATGGGTTGTAGAGGATGCTTTAAAATTTGTTAAAAGAGAGGTTAAAAGAGGTAATAAGTATCAAGGTGTTATATTAGATCCTCCAGCTTATGGACATGGACCAGACGGCGAAAAGTGGAAATTGGATGAGCTTCTTTTTGAGATGATATGTGAGGTGGCAAAGATAGTTGAGCCAAAAAATAGCTTTTTAGTATTAAATCTTTATTCCAATGGTTACTCTTCTTTACTGTCAAAAACTATTGTAAACAGTGCCTTTAATAAAATTGCTCTAGATGTTAGTAATGATGCGCAGTTTGGAGAGTTATTCCTTTTGGATAGTTTTGGAAAGTCATTACCTTTAAGTGTTTTTACAAGATTAAAATTGTTATAATATGTTGTCTTTATTATATAACTCTATTTTGGCCATAAAATGGTCTGTCTCACCGGAGATTTTTTCTATTGGTCCTGTACAAATTAGATATTATAGTGTTCTTTTTATTTCTGGTTTTATTATTGGTTACCAGATATTTACGATCTTCTTTAAAAGAGAGAAGTTACCTGTAGATATTTTAGATCCTCTTTTATATACACTACTGTTATCTGCTATTATTGGGGCTCGCCTTGGTCATACCCTTTTTTATGAACCAGAGTACTATCTTGCTAGACCAATTGAGATATTTAAAGTTTGGGAAGGAGGGTTAGCTAGTCATGGTGGTGCAATTGCAATATTTATTGGGCTATGGTTGTATGTTAAAAAGTATGGTTCTAAGTATAAGTTCGATTATCTATGGATTCTAGACAGAATTGGAGTTCCTACAGCATTAGCTGGAGCTTTAATTAGATTAGGCAATTTATTTAATTCAGAAATATATGGTCATCAGACCGATCTTCCATGGGGTTTTATATTTGTCTTGAGAGGTGAGGTCATTCCAAAGCACCCTACACAGCTTTACGAAGCCTTAGCATATTTGACCCTTTTTGTTATTTTAATGATTCTCTATTTTAAGTATTTAGATAAACTTAAAAAGGGAACTCTATTTGGACTGTTTTTGATAGGAATCTTTGGAAGTAGATTTCTTATTGAATTTATAAAGGAGGTTCAGGTAGATTTTGAGACAACTATGTCATTAAATATGGGGCAATGGTTAAGTATCCCTTTTGTAATAGCAGGAGTATGTTTTATTATTTATGGGGTTGCCAAGAATATACCTGCAAAAATTCAGAAGGGTTAGAGAGATCTGTCGTTCTCTCTTCTTAGATCTTTCTCTTTAATTGAGTGTCTTTTATCGTATTCTCGTTTACCTTTTGCTAAAGAGATCCTCAATTTAGCATATCCGTTATCTGAGATAAATAATTTTGTTGCAACTATTGTATTTCCTTTCTCCCGCGTTCCTCTAAAAAGTTTACGTAACTCTTTTTTGGTTAGAAGAAGTTTTCTGTCTCTTCTAGGATCGTGTTTGTTAAAACTTGCCCACCAGTAGTCTGCTATGTGCATGTTTTTTACATATAGCTCTCCACTAGCAAAATAGCAATAGCTATCTACAAGAGATGCTTTGCCTGCTCTTATAGATTTAATCTCAGTTCCAGTCAATACAATTCCTGCAGTAAAACTCTCCAGAAACTCATATTCAAATGAGGCTCTTTTGTTTTTTATCTCTATTTTGCTTTTCTCTCTACTTTTAGTCATAAGACTGCAAAAATAGTGTAAATTTGCCATATGAACCAAAAATTGATATGTATATTAGGTCCAACAGCATCTGGTAAAACCAAATTTGCTGTAAAAATGGCTCATGACCTTGAGGGAGAGATAATATCGGCAGACTCAAGGCAGGTTTATCGTGGGATGGATATTGGTACAGGAAAGGATATAGAGGACTACTTATATAATGGAGTACATATTCCTTATCATTTAATAGATATTGTTAACCCTGGCTATAAATATAATATTTTTGAGTACCAGCAAGATTTCAATAGAGTTTATCAAGAAATTGTGGGGAGAGGAGTTCAGCCTATTCTATGTGGTGGTAGTGGTTTATATATAGAGAGTGTCATTAACGGGTATAATTTACCTGAGGTTCCAGTGGACAATATTTTAAGGGAGAAGCTTGAATCAATATCTACCCAAGATTTAATAGAGATGTTAGCCTCAATGAGGTCTCTCCATAATAGTACGGATACTACTAGTAGAAAGCGACTAATCAGAGCTATTGAGATAGCTAAATATATGGAGAATAATGATTTAGCTCAGAGTGATTTTGGTCCGGTAGATACAGTAATTTATGGAATTGATATACCTAGAGAGGAGAGAATTAAGAGAATAGATGAGAGGTTGGATAAGAGACTAGATGGCGGGATGATTCAAGAGGTAAAGCTTTTGTTGGAGTCAGGATTATCACCAGAAGATCTTATATATTATGGATTGGAGTATAAGTTTATAACTCTATACCTAGTTGGAGATCTCTCTTTTGAGCAGATGAGAGAGAAGCTGGCAATTGCAATTCATCAATTTGCTAAAAGACAGATGACATGGTTTAGAGGTATGGAAAAG
>WPCG01086900.1_pt1 | contig 22538 bp, 23 predicted proteins | sample 5403311 | NCBI WGS metagenome assembly WPCG01 (sample SAMN12869467, study PRJNA574797) | sludge metagenome | isolation source: wastewater treatment of Control | place: China:Beijing | collected 2019-05-17 | reverse complement strand
TTCAAGTCCTCCAGCACGATCACATTGGCGCCCTGTGCCAGCGCGAAGCCGACCAGTCGACGGGAGGTCTGCTGGGCGATGTCCGCGTTAATGTGCTGGGCCTTGCGATACCACGTCCGCCCGAACCCTTTCGAGAGCTTGGCGGTCTTGCGCGCCTTGCGGCGAATCAGCGTGGCGCGCTTGTCGCGACGGTCTATGTCCGCGGCGGGGTGGAAGAATCCACGCGCCGCGACAGTGCCGTCCGGTGTCACGATGCTGGCCGTGGCCAGCGTATTGATCCCCACGTCCACGGCGCATACGCGCTGTTGATCGGGGAGGCTTCCTGGCGTGATGTCCACTGGCACCGCCAGGTGGCAGCGCCTGTTGAGCACCAGCGTGGGCGACTTCATCGTGCCGAGACGATGGCGCTGACGTACCGCCTTGATCGCCACGCTATGCCACAGCCACTCCTTGCCGTCCCACAGCTTCAGGCTGGCGGTGGTGAACTCGGCGTCAAACTTGACCAGCTGCCCGCGATACATCACCGGATAGCAGCCGGCCACGGGGGTGAAGCGCGGGGGCTTGGCCTGTTTCCGCTGGCGATCTCCCGCCTGCCAGGCCCGATAGCGGGTCAGGTAGCTCGATACCTGACCCTTGACGAACTCGATGGCGGCTCGGCGTAGGTAGGACGGGAACTTGTAGAAACGCCTGGCGAAGTAGTGGTGGCGAGGCGATGGGTTCTTCTTGGTCGGGTGCATCAGCCGCTCCACCGCAGCGGCAACGCTGGAGGCCTGCTGAAGCGATGGCCAGTTGGCCAGGACCACGACCGACAGCGCACGGCAGAACTGACGGTACTCCGCCAGCGTCAGACGCATCAGGTGTCGTTGCTGCGTCGTGGCGTGTAGTGGCCATTTATCCGTGCGTATCATGGTGCGAGTCATGGAGAAAGCCTAAGCCATTACCTGATATCTATCCACTATTCGCCTTGGCGTTCGCCAAGGCTCGCTGCTTGACTAGCGCATCACGCTTCGCGTCGATGCGTAGGATGCGCGGCTGAGTTGCTCAAGAACGCTGACCGACTCTTGACGCCGGTTAGGTCGATGTCGATCATGCCCCAGCCCCAGCCCTCGAAGTCGGGGTTGCGGCGATGTTCGTTGATCTTTCCTGGCTTTGGGATGGATTCGCCACGGCTCACCAGCTCCTGGAGAACGATGTGCGCGGCCTCTACCGCGTTGTCGTATGCCTCCTCGGGGCTGTCCCCGGCACTGATAGCGCCGGGAATATCAGGAAAGACGATGCCGGTAGCGGTGTTATCGTCTCCCCACTCGATAGCGATGGGATATCGCATGGTCTGCCTCCGCGCGGGTTATGCGAGTCCCGCTTGCTTCCGAATCTGGTGGGGCAATAGCAGCTGTCAGGCGCGACTGCGCGCCGGCTCCTGGGGGGAAGCGCCCTCCTCTGACGCGGTGGCCGAGAGCAGGCGACGGCTCAGGGTCGCCAGCAGCACACCATAGAGGGGCAGGAAGAACAACAGGCTGATCCCGAGCTTGATCACGTAGTCGACCCAGGCGATCTCCAGCCAGTTGGCCGCCATGAAGGGGTCGGGACTCTGGTAGAAGGCGATCGAGAAGAAGGCGAAGGTGTCGGCCAGGTTGCCGAGCACCGTGGAGATCGCCGGCGCCACCCACCAGGCACGAAGGCCGCGCAGGCGGTCGAAGACGTGCACGTCGAGCAGCTGGCCCAGCAGGTAGGCCATGAAGCTGGCCACGGCGATGCGCGCCACGAAGAGGTTCCACTCCCCCAACGCCTCGAGCCCGGCGAAGCTGCCTCGGGGGAAGACCACCGAAACCACATAGGAGATCAGGAGCGCCGGGAGCATCACGCGCATCACGATGGCCCGGGCGGGCTCCTTGCCGAACAGCCGCACGGTGAGGTCGGTGGCCAGGAAGATGAAGGGGAAGCTGAAGGCCCCCCAGGTGGTATGAAAGCCGAACAGGGTGAAGGGCAGCTGCACCAGGTAGTTGCTGGCGGCGATCACCAGGATATGGAAGGTGATCATCAGCGCCAGCAGCTGGCGCCGCTGGCGGTCGGAAAGTGCGAACATCGACGTATCCTTTTTTTGGTGGAGGGGTGAGGGAACCCTCGGGAACGGGGCTGACGAAGCAGCAGGCGGCGCGGATTATACGCACCAGGCAGGCATCTGGCCATGGCTGCCGACGCCAAGGCAGGGCTCAAGGCTGTTCAGATGACAAGCCTCGGCACCAAGCAGGATCGACGCCCCATGAACGAACGGCGCCGCCCGAAGGGGCGGCGCCGTTGCACGATCGAAAGCGAGCGGGCGTCAGACCTGGCGGGCCTCCCCGGAGGCGCCCACGGAGCGCGCCTTCATGGCCTCGTGGACGTCCTGCAGGCTGGCCGGATCGTCGATGGTGGAGGGCACGCCGAACTCCTTGCCATCGGCGATATTGCGCAGCAGCTTGCGCAGGATCTTGCCGGAGCGGGTCTTGGGCAGGCGATCCACCACCAGCACCTCCTTGAAGCAGGCGATGGGGCCGATCTTCTCGCGCACCAGGGCCACCAGCTCCTTCTCCAGATCCTCCTCGCGGCCCTGGAAGCCGTCCTTGGGAATCACCAGGCCCACCGGCAGCTGCCCCTTGAGAGCGTCGTGGATGCCGATCACGGCGCACTCGGCCACCGCCGGGTGGGCGCCCACCACCTCTTCCATCTCACCGGTGGAGAGACGGTGGCCCGCCACGTTGATGACGTCGTCGGTGCGGCCCATGATGAACAGATAGCCGTCCTCGTCCACGTAGCCGCCGTCGCCGGTCAGGTAGAAGCCCGGGAAGGCCGCCATATAGGCGGAGTGGAAGCGCTGGGGGTCACCCCAGACGCCGACCAGGCAGCCCGGCGGCATCGGCTGCTTGATCACCACGCTGCCCTGCTCCATGGCGCCCATGCGCTCGCCCTCGCGGTCCAGGATCTGGACGTCGAAACCGGGCACCGGCACGGTGGCGCTGCCCGCCTTGGTGGGCATGGGCTCCAGGCCGTGGAGGTTGGCGGCGATGGGCCAGCCGGTCTCGGTCTGCCACCAGTGGTCGATCACCGGCACGTCGAGCAGGTCGTCCAGCCAGTGGAAGGTGGGCGGATCCAGGCGCTCGCCGGCCAGGAACAGCGCCTTCAGGCAGGAGATGTCGTACTGCTCCAGGAACTTGCCGTCCGGATCCTCCTTCTTGATGGCGCGGAAGGCGGTGGGGGCCGTGAAGAAGCTCTTGACCCGATACTCCTCGATCAGCCGCCAGAAGGCACCGGCATCCGGGGTCTTCACCGGCTTGCCCTCGTAGACCACGCTGGTGGCCCCGCGCAACAGCGGCGCATAGACGATGTAGGAGTGGCCGACCACCCAGCCCACGTCGGAGGCAGAGAAGAAGACCTCGCCGGGGGCGACATCGTAGATGGCGTCCATGGAGTAGGCCAGGGCCACGGCATAGCCGCCGGTGTCGCGAATGACGCCCTTGGGCTTGCCGGTGGTGCCGGAGGTATAGAGCACGTAGAGGGGGTCGGTGCCCTTCACCGGCACGCAGTCGGCCGGCTCGGCCTTGGCCATCAGGTCGGCCCAGTCATGGTCACGCTCGCCAAGCTCGGCGGTGTGCTGCTCGCGCTGGAAGATCACGCAGGCCTCGGGCTTGTGGCTGCTCTGCTCGATGGCCGAGTCGATGATGCCCTTGTAGGGCAGCACCTTGGTCACCTCGACGCCGCAGGAGGCGGCCACCACCACCTTGGGCTCGGCATCCTCGATGCGCACGGCCAGCTCGTGGGGCGCGAAGCCGCCGAAGACCACGGAGTGCACCGCGCCCAGGCGCGCGCAGGCGTACATGGCGACCAGCGCCTCGGGCACCATGGGCATGTAGATGACGACGCGGTCGCCCTTCTCCACCCCGAGCCCCTTGAGAGCACCGGCGAAGGTCGCCACCTGGTCGCGCATCTCGCGGTAGGTCAGGGTGCGCTTGCTATCGGTCACCGGGGAATCCCAGTGGATCGCCGGCTGGTCGCCACGCCCCTGCTCCACATGGTGATCCAGTGCGGCATGGCAGATATTGAGCTCACCGTCCGCGAACCAGCGCGCGTGGTTGGCCTCGTCGTAGTGGAGGATCTGGGTGGGCGCCTTGAACCAGGGAATACGGCGGGCCTGCTCGCCCCAGAATGCCTCGGGCTGTTCGATGGAGCGGCGGAACTCGTTGGCGTAGGTACTCATGATCGTCCTGTGGTTTCAGGTCAGTGGCAACGGAAACATTGTTGACACTGTAAAGGACAGATTCCTACACGGCCTCCGACGTTAGGCTAACTTTCGACAAAAGATGAAGAATTTTCACGCTGCATTGTCAACAACGGCGCCGACGGCCGTCCCGCAGGGGGCGCGACCACCCTCCCCGGCCGGCCGCGACTGGTCTATGCTTTCAATAGCGCTAAATGAGAAAACCATGTTCATCTGCAGAGACGCCTGTCAGGCTGGGCGGCAGTCGGCATCAATGCCCCGTTTCAGCGCCATCTGGCGCGGAGGTTCTCCCCATGGGTAATTCCAGCAGCACCGCCTCCCGGCTACTGGCCGGAGGCAACGCCACCATCGACCGGGCCACGGCGCTGCTCAAGGCCATGGCCAACGATAACCGCCTGCGTATCCTCTGCCTGCTGGAGGGGCAGGAGCTGTCGGTCACCGAGCTCAACCGCCAGCTGACGCTCAGCCAGTCGGCGCTCAGCCAGCACCTGGCGATCCTGCGCCGGGAGAACCTGGTCTCCACCCGGCGCGCCTCCCAGACCATCTACTATTCGCTGAACGGCGAGAACGCCAGCACCATCATCGAGACCCTGGGCCGGCTCGGCCTGGCCGACTAGCGGCGCCGCAGGGGGCTCTGCTCCAGCACCTCGAGCCCCTTCTCCAGCGCCCGCTCCACCCCCAGGGAGACGGCGGCCCCCAGCCGCTCGGAGAGGCGACGGCGCGGCTCCAGGCGCAGATGGAGCACGCGTACCTCCTGCATGCGCTCCATCAGGTAGGCCTCGCTGGTGCCCAGGGCATCCACCAGCCCCCGCTCCAGGGCGTCGCGTCCGTACCAGGTCTCCCCCGTGGCCACCGCCTCGATCGCCAGCGCCGGCCGGCGCTCGCTCACATGGCGCTTGAAGAGCTCATGCACGGTCTCGAGGTCCTCGAGAAACTTCTCGCGCCCCTCCTCGCTGTTCTCGCCGAACACCGTCAGGGTGCGCTTGTAGCGCCCGGCGGTCAGCACCTCCACGTCGATATCGTGGCGCTTGAGCAGGCGGTGCACGTTGGGCACCTGGGCCACCACGCCGATGGAGCCCACCACCGCCAGGGGCGCGGCGCGCAGCTGGTCGGCGCCGCAGGCCATCAGGTAGCCGCCGCTGGCGGCCACCTTGTCGACGCACACCGTGGTCCTCAGGCCCGCCTCGCGCAGCCGGTCGAGCTCCGCCGCCGCCAGGCCATAGGCGTGGACCAGCCCGCCGGCGGACTCCAGGCGCACGATCACCTCGTCCCCCGCCTCGGCGGCATCGATCAGCGCCGAGACCTCCTCGGCCAGCCGACCGGTGCTGCTGGCGCGAATGTCACCGTGGAAATCGATCACCCAGGCGATGGGCTCGCGCGCCTTTTCCGCCTTGCGCTCCTGCTTCTCGCGCACCTTGTCCTCGCGGCGAAAGCGCTTGAGCAGCCGCTTGCGGGTGCCAGGCTCGCTGGCCGCCAGGGTCAGGCGGCGGCGGCGATAGTCCCGAGCGTCGTTGAGCTCCTCGATCCGCAGTCGCGTGCGATCCATGGCGCCAGCCCGCGCTCTGGCCACCACGGCCACGATCAGGCCGATGATCACCACCAGGCTCAGCAGCTGAGCCAGGAACAGGCCGAGGTCGGCCAGCCAGTCATTCATGGTGCTCTCCACTCTCGATACGGACAGTGGCATGGTATCGTGAGTTGTCGCACAGCACATCACCAGCATGGAGAGTGCCAATGCCCATCGAGCCTGGAATGTATCCGACCATCAAGCCCGATACAGCACTAGGACGCGCCCTAGTGGAATTTTTTGATGTGCTGGAACCAGTGTATGCCAGTGGTGAAAGGGGCGTCTTCCAAGTCATAATATTCGGTGGCTGCGCCGTGCATATCCACACACAGGCACGCGGGAGCGCGGATGTTGATGCCGAGGTGGCGTCACATGGCTATGCAGAAAAATCCCAGATCATTGCCCTTCTGGGGGAAGATGCCTATGTGTTCACGGATGAAGAAGGCGTGACGCAAATGCTGGAGCTTGACGGCAGTTTGAACCCTCCGACGATTCATTCTGCGAATAGAATCGCGGATTCCGATCACTCTCACGCGCTCTGTTGCCAGAGCGTGGAGAGCGTCACCGGGGTTCTCGGTGTGCCGGTCGACTTCTGCGCACCGGCACGGGGTGCCGCCTTGCGACGGCACCCCTGGTAGTACACATGGCCGCGGGCGGCAATGTTGTAGGCGGCATTGAGATCCGCGTGGTAGCGCTTGCCGCTGGAAAAGGTGCAACGGCTGTAGTGCTTGCTGTCGCGCTTCACCGGCCCCGAACCGTCGAAGGCCTGGCTTGACGTGCCTCGGGCATAGACCGCCACGAAACGCAGGCCAGCTTCGACGGCCTTGCTGTCGAGGCGCGTCACGAGCTGCCGATGAAACCAGCGGTGAAAGCGCGCCTTCATGGGCGTGCGCTTGCGTCCGCCCTTGGGACGCCAGCCCTTCAGGTTCTCGACCACCACGGCCTGGCAGTCGTGTTCCAGCGCTAGATTCACCAAACGCCGACTGATCTGGTGCGCCTCGTTGTCGGCCAGGCGCGTCAGCCGGTCGTGATCCCGACCACAGAAGCCCAGTGGCAGACGGCTGCCGTGGCGGGTCTGGCGGCGCGCCTGGCGGCGGATGCGCTGCATGAGTCGATGTTCCCGGTCTTTATCCGTGCGCGAGATAAAGCCTCGCGCATGGACAGTGCCTTGAGCATCGACCACCGCCCAGGTTGCCGCTGTGTTGATGCCGACATCCACCGCCAGCACCCGATCCGGTGCGCCCTTGGCGGGCTTGGGTGGGTCGAACTGCTCGGGCAGTGACAGCTTCCACTGCCTCCCGTTGAAGGTCAGCAGGGGCGATTTCGCCTGACCCTTGCCGCGGAAGCGGCATTGGCCCTTGAGCCGAAAGCCCACCCAGAGCCAGTCATTGCGCTGCCGCACCTTGATGAAGGCATGGGTGGCATCGGCATTGACCTTGGCACACTGCCCACCATAGAGGCTGGGGAAGGTGCGTGTACTGGCGGTCAGTCGCGGTGGCTTAGCATGTGGGTGTTTCCGCTCGCCACGCCGCCAGGCGTCGAAGCGCGTGACGAAAGAACGCACCTGGCCGACCGCATCCATGATCGCCACCCGGCGCAGGTAGGAGGGGAACTTGTAGTAGCGGCGGGAGAAGTAGGCATACCGCACCGATGGGCGCTTTCGGGTAGGGTGGATCAGGCCTTCCAGCACTTTGACCGCTTCATTGCCATCACAGACACCGACTGCCGGCCAATGGGTATAGGCCACCGTCATCAGATCGCGCACCAGCCGACGATATAGCGCCAGCGTGTCGGCCAGCGCCGCTTGCTGCTCGGCGCTGGCAACCTGGAGAGTGAGCGTATCGGAGCGAATAATGGCCATGAATTAACTATATATTTATCCAGCCAAACCGGCAAGGCTTCCGCCTTGCACCGCCTCGACTGCCGATTCATTCGGAGAATCGAATCGCAGAATGCGGCGGTTTTTTGTTCAATACGACACTCGCCCCGCTGCATGAAGACTACGAGGATCGTGTCATTCGGCTGATGACGGCAAGCGAGATACCCAACGTAGAGGTCTACGTCGCCAGTGCAATCGACGTGGCAATCTCCAAGCTAGGCCGCTTTGGCGACCGGGATCAGCACGATATTCAATCACTGCTCAAGCTGCCTCATGTTGATATCGATAAGTTTGAACGGCTCGCTCGAGAGGCAATCAGCTATTACGTTGGCGACGAAACTCGTATTTTGGGGAATTTGAACGTGGTGCTTGACGACTTTAACCGTAGCGAGGCCTAGGCATGACGGTATCCGTCACACACAAACGACTCTATCGCGTCGGCTCACGCCCGCTCGAGTATGTCGTCGATGACGTGAAGCAGCTTGCCGAAGCCGTCTGGTACCGGGGCTATCGACCAACACAGGCGGAATTGGAGGAGCTCCGCGACGTGATGCCCCAAGAGGCGTTCCAGCGGACACTTTGTGTGCTCGAGCTCCTGAGCCAGTACCCGGTGTGTCGCCAAGACGTCGCACGGCACCTGCAACAGCTGACCCGGCTTTTTCATCAGCAGCTTATGGGGAACGACAACGCTCCCCCTCTGGGACGATACTCCCCCAGCAAGCGTTGGGGCCTGAGCGACACCACGGCACCACTGCGCAAAGCGCTGCTGCCCCTACAGACCCGTCACTATGCCGATGCGACAGGACATCGACATGGCCTGAGCTCCGGGTAGGACGGGGAGAGCCCACACTTCTCCTGGGGCCTCGTGGCAAGTGGGCTCTGTAGCACTGCGGGGCAACATAGGGTCCTTGGTAGCCCGGCCACAAGGCACTTGAATGAAACGATCGTTTGAAATAATCTGGATGGCGATGGCCCACCCCTACCAGGAGTCCCGATGAGCCTCTCTACCCTCGACAAGCTGCAGTCCCGTTTCGACGCCCAGGCCGCTCAGGGCATGGACGATATCTTCCAGTTCCACTTCAGCGATGCCGGCAGCCACTACCTGGTGGTCAAGGACGGCAGCCTGGATATTCAGGAGGGCGAGCACGACGACCCCTCGGTCAGTCTCAGCATGACCACCGAGACCCTCAAGGGCCTGATGAACGGCGAGGTCAACGGTATGACCGCCTTCATGACCGGCAAGCTCAAGGCCACCGGAAACGTCATGCTGGCCACCAAGCTGACCAGCCTCTTCCCCAAGGGGTGAAGCGACGGTTGTATGCCATGGTCGGGCCGCCCTCGAGCGGCCCGACGCCGTTCTAGCGGGCCGCCACCTCGCCCAGGTGGGTCTCGATCAGGGCCCGAGAGATGGAGTAGAGCGGCGGCAGCTGCGGCAGGCGGCGCGGCGAGAACCAGGCGGCATCGGCAATCTCCACCCCGTCGATCTGAATCCTCCGGCTGGCCGCCTCGGCGAAGAACCCCAGCATCAGGGAGTGCGGGAAGGGCCAGGCCTGGCTGCGGAAGTAGCGAATGCGCCCTACCTGCAGTCCCACCTCCTCGAAGATCTCCCGGCGCACCGCCTCCTCGGCGGATTCCCCCGGCTCGATAAAGCCCGCCAGGGTGGAGTAGCGCCCCGGTGGGAAGCGCGGGCTGCGCGCCAGCAGCAGGGCGTCGCCGTGAGTCACCAGGGTGATGATACAGGGCGAGATGCGCGGGTAGTTGCGGTGGCCGCAGCCGCGGCAGTGCATGGCAAACTCGGCGTCGAGGCGCTCGGCGGGCGCCCCGCAGCGACCGCAGAAACGGTGGTCCCTGAGCCAGGCGCCCACCTGCAGCGCCGTGGAGAGCAGCGCAAAGCGCGACTCCGGCAGCGCCGCCAGCCAGCCGCGCCCATCCGGCCAGTCAGCCTGTGGGGCTTGCTCCAGGAAGAGCGCCACCGGCTCATCGTGCCAGTAGCAGAGCGGCTGCATCGCCGGCGTCCAGGCCTGTACCGGCTGCAGCAGGTCGCCGTCGGGGCCCGGGGCAATGCGCCCCTCGGCGATGCGGATCACATGGCCCGCCGCGGCCTCCAGCGGCAGCTCACGACGCAGCATCAGTGGGGCACTCCATCACCCAGGCGGTCCCAGCCGCACTCCCCCGACGCCTCGCGAATCGCCGACAGCTTGGCCCGATGGGCGGCCAGCTCGGCGTCGCTCGGGCGCGTTACCGCCAGGCTGCCGGGCGCCAGGGCCAAACGGCGAATGGCCAGGCCGCCGCCGGCACCGGCGCTCCCCTCTCCCCCGGCGCTGGCATCCAGCAGCAGCGCCGTCTGCCCCCCGGTCATTGCCAGATAGACGTCGGCCAGGATCTCGGCGTCCAGCAGGGCGCCGTGGAGCACCCGGTGACCGTTGTCGATCTCGTAGCGCTTGCACAGGGCGTCGAGGTTGTTGCGCTGGCCCGGGTGCTTGTCCCGGGCCAGCTGCAGGGTATCGAGGATCCGGCAGTGCTCGGCCACCGGCCCCAGGCGCGGCTCGCCCCGGGCCCGGTTGAGCATGGCGAACTCGTGGTCCATGAAGCCCACGTCGAAGGGGGCGTTGTGGATCACCAGTTCGGCCCCTTCGATAAAGGCCCAGAACGCATCGGCGATCTCGGCAAAGCGCGGCTCGTCGGCCACCCGCTCGTTGGTGATGCCGTGGACGCCGATCGCTTCGGCCTCGATCTCGCGCTCGGGGTTGATGTACTGGTGATAGGTGTTGCCGGTCAGGCGGCGGTTGACCATCTCCACCGCCCCGATCTCGATCAGGCGATGGCCTTCCCGGGGGTCGATGCCGGTGGTCTCGGTATCGAGAATGATCTGACGCATGGGGTCCCTCTGCTTGAGGCGTACGGAAACTGGAAAAACGCCTGGAGGATCAGGCGCCCTGGCGGGCGGCGTCGATGGCCTCGTTGGCAAGCGCATCGGCTCGCTCGTTGCCCGGGTGGCCGCTATGCCCCTTGACCCAATGCCACTCGATGGCGTGGCGACGGGTCTCCTCGAGCAGTTCCCGCCACAGCTCGGCATTCTTTACCGGCTGCTTGCTGGCGGTCTTCCAGCCGCGCTTGACCCAGTTATGGATCCACTCAGTGATGCCGCGACGCAGGTACTCCGAATCGGTCCAGAGCTGGACGCGACAGGGCCGCTTGAGTTCCCGCAGCGCCATGATCGCCGCCATCAGCTCCATCCGGTTATTGGTGGTGCGGGACTCATGGCCGTTGAGGGCCTTCTCATGGGAGCCGCTCAGGAGCAGCGCTCCCCAGCCGCCGGGGCCCGGGTTGCCGCGGCAGGCGCCATCGGTATAGATGGTCACCTCGGGCAGGGCATCGGCCCCTGTCTCAGTCAAGGTCTCAGTCAACCTCGGTCATCCTTTCCTGTGGGGGCGAGAGGCGGGGCTGCCCGACACGGGTAGCGCCCAGCGCCGAGCCCCCGAAGGGCCGCCCGAACTGGAGCCGCCCCCCCTGGGTCTGGGCCAGCTGCGACCGCCGGCTCGCCTGGATCATGTAGCTGTCGCCCAGCGGCAGGTTGTAGCGCCGCCCCAGGGTCTCCAGGGCCGCATTACGGGGCATGCCGCCAGGCAGGTGAAAGCCACAGTAGTCTACCCGCTCGATCCGGAAGTCCACAAACGCCAGCCAGTCACGCAGCCGCCCCGGCGTGCGCCAGTGGCCGCACCAGGGCAGCCGGCGCCGCCGGGCCGGCCATACCCGCGGCAGGGCCCCCGCCGACAGCGGCATCCAGCCGAAGAGGATCAGGCGCCCATCGTCCCGGGTGACCCGCGCCGCCTCCTGCAGCAGATGATGGGGGTCCGGCACCACCTCGAGGAGGTGATGGACGATCACCAGGCTCAGGCAGCCGTCGGGCAGCGGCAGGGCATCCGGCGTGCAGACCAGGGTGCTGGGCCCCTGGGCGAGTTCGCGGGTCGGCGACCAGCGCATGGGGTGGCGCACCGGGCACATGTCGGCCAGGGGGTCCCCCATGCCGAGCTCCAGGCTGTGAACGCCGAACACCCCCTCGCACACCGGGCCCAGGCAGGCGCGCTCGGCGTGATGCAGGGCCTGTCCCTGCGGCGTGGCCCAGAAGCGGCGGCCATCGCGCACCAGGGCGGGCAGAGAAGATCCTGGGTGAGAAATTGACATTGACAGCAGGTTCCTCCATTCTGGGCGGATTTTGCGACCCGTTCATGCCCATTCAGGACGCCATGCCCATGTTGAGCGTGACACCGATTCCCGCGTTTGGCGACAACTATATCTGGCTGCTGCGCCAGGACACGAGTTCCGAGATCTGCGTGGTCGACCCAGGCGATGCCGCCCCGGTAGTCGAGCTCATCGAGCGCGAGGGGCTGAGCCTCTCCACGGTGCTGATCACCCACCACCACGCGGATCATACCGGCGGCCTGCCGGAGCTGGTCGAGCGCTACGCGCCCCGGGTGATCGGCCCCGACAACCCGAAGATTGCCGGCATCCAGGAGCGGGTCGCCAGCGGCGACGAGTTCCGCGTGATGGGACGCCGTTTCGAGGTGTTCGAGGTGCCGGGGCACACCCTGGATCATATCGCCTTCTTCACCGCCGGCATTCCCCCGCTGCTGTTCTGCGGCGACGCCCTGTTCAGCGCCGGCTGCGGCCGCCTGTTCGAGGGCACCCCAGAGCAGATGCACGCCTCGCTGAATCGGCTGGCGGCGCTGCCCGACGACACCCTGGTGTTCGCCGCCCACGAATATACCCTGGCCAACCTGCGCTTCGCGTTGGCCGCAGATCCCCACAACCCGGATGTGGCCCGGGCCATGGAGGAGTGCCGGCACGCCAGGGAGCTCGACCGCCCCACGCTGCCGAGCACCCTGGGCCGAGAGAAGCGCATCAATCCTTTCCTGCGCGTGACCGATGCCGGCGTGCGTCAGGCCGCCGCCGACCACGGCGCCACCGACAGCGACCAGGCCACCTTCGCCACGCTGCGCGCCTGGAAAGACAACTTTTGATAAAGCCCCGATTGGACGTCATGCGGTTTGCCCCGCTGTCGGCGGGACCGCACACGACCACGAGGACGATTGTCGAATGACCTACCACACCAAGCGACACAAGCTGATCGGCCTGGCCAGCGCCACGGCCCTGATGGGCTCCCTGATGCTGGCCGGCGCCTACAGCCAGGCGGCAAGCTTGAGCGCCGAGCAGCGTCTGAATTCCCAGGGCGACAGGAAGATCGCCTCGGCCGACGGGTCGCTGCCCAGCGACCGCCACTTCTGGGACGCCCTGGCCCTCGAGCCTCAGGACATCTGGAGCCGGCTGCGCGCCAGCCTGCAGTGGCAGGACGATATCGACGAGCCACGGGTTCAGGAGTGGATCACCCACTACCGCCAGAGCCCCGGGAATATTGCTGAGATTACCGAGCGCGCCCGCCCCTGGCTCGCCTGGATCGTCGAGCAGGTGGAGGAGCGCGGCCTGCCCGGCGAGATCGCCCTGATCCCCTTCGTGGAGAGCTCCTTCGACCCCACCGCCCGCAGCCACCGCGGCGCCGCCGGCCTCTGGCAGTTCATGCCCGGCACCGGCGACGCCCTGGGCCTGCGCCGCGTCCGCGGCTATGACGGCCGCCTGGATGTGGTCGCCTCAACCCGCGCCGCCCTGGACTACATCGAGCTGCAGGCCGACCAGTGGTACGAGGGCGACCTGGAGCTGTCGCTGGCCGCCTACAACGCGGGTGCCGGCACCGTGAACCGGGCCCGCCGCAACGCCCTCGCCCAGGGCGAGCCCGGGGACTACTGGAGCCTCTCCCTGCCCCGGGAGACCATGAACTACGTCCCCAAACTCAAGGCCATCGCCGCCATCATCAATGATCCTGACCAATACCAGGTCGCCCTCCCCGAGATCGAGGACGCTCCGGCCTTCGCCAAGATCCCCGTGGAGCGCCCCCTGGCCCTGGAAGAGGCCGCCCGCCTCTCCGGCGTCACCCGCGACGAGCTCGCCGAGCTCAACCCGGCGCTGACCGGAGGCACCGCCAATCCCAACCAAGCCCCAGTCCTGCTGGTTCCTTATGACTATGCAGACACCCTGATGGCAAGCCTCGAGTCGCCCGCCGCGCCAGCTGAAGGCGAAGGCGCCGACCGCTACGTGGTGCGCCAGGGCGACAGCCTTTCTGCCATCGCCTCCCGCCAGGGCGTGAGCGTGGCCCAGATCCGTCAGGCCAACGGCCTCAACGGCGACGTCATCCAGCCCGGCCAGGTGCTCGACCTCCCGGGCCAGAGCCTCGCCTCCCGTTAAGTCGGGCGGCGACGGCATCGGGAGGCTTGCCAAGCCGCCCGGGGCCTGACACCTTATTGGCCGACCGTTGCCGGTCCCGCTGAGGGCCGGCCGACCACCGACCAAGGATGTCGCCGATGCCCCATGCCCTGCGCCGCCTGACGCTTGCCGCCTGCGCCACCCTGGCCTGGCTGCTGCCCTTCGCGCCGGTCGCCGCCGACCCCGCGGCGCCTCACTCCGAGGCCGTGCCCACCGTGCATGGCCTGGCGCTCTATGATGCGCCCGAGCTGCCGGCGGACTTTCCCTACTTCCCCCACGTCAACCCCGAGGCCCCCCGGGGCGGCACCCTGACCCAGGCCGCGGTGGGCGGCAGCTTCGACTCCACCAACCCCTTCATCATTCGCGGCACCCCGGCAGCGGGGCTCTTCGAGATCTACGACACCCTGGTGGAGGGCAACCCGGGCGAGCCCTTCTCGGTCTACGGCCTGCTCGCCGAGGGCATGCGCCTGGACCCCGAGCGCACCTGGATCGAGTTCGACCTGCGCCCCGAGGCGCGCTTCCAGGACGGCGAGCCGGTCACCGCCGACGACGTCGTCTACAGCTTCGAGCTACTCACCGAGCAGGGCAATCCCTTCTACGTCGCCTACTACGCCGACGTGGAGAGCGTCACGGCCCTGGACGAGCGCACCGTGCGCTTCGACTTCGCCGAGGTGCACTCCCGGGAGCTGCCGCTGATCGTCGGCCAGCTGCCGGTGCTGCCAAGGCACTACTGGGAGGCGCGCGACTTCACCGCGCCGACGCTGGCCGCCCACCCCGGCTCCGGCCCCTACCGCATCGCCGAGGTGGACCCGGGCCGGCGCATCGTCTATGAGCGCGACCCCGACTACTGGGGCCGCGACCTTGCGGTGAAGCGCGGGCGCCACAACATCGACCGGCTGGTCTACGACTACTATCGCGACCGCGACATCGCCTGGGAGGCCTTCAAGGCCGGGGTGCTGGACTACCGCATCGACGCCCGCGCCGCCACCTGGGCCATCGGCTACGACTTCCCCGCCTACCGCGACGGCCTGGTGCGCCGCCTGGCGGTACCGGACGGCCAGCCGGCCCGCATGCAGGCCTTCGTCTTCAACCTGCGCCGCGACAAGTTCGCGGACCCCCGGGTGCGCGAAGCGCTCTCGCTCACCTTCGATTTCCCCTGGCTCAACGCCAACCTCTTCTACGACGCCTATCGGCGCACAGAGAGCTACTTCCAGAACTCCGAGATGGCGGCAAGCGGGCTCCCCGAGGGCGACGAGCTGGCCCTGCTCGAGCCCTGGCGGGACCAGCTGCCCGAGCGGTTGTTCCAGGAGCCGGTGCCCCACGAGCACCCGCTAGAGTTGCGCGAGCGACTGCGCCTGGCCCTGGACCTGCTGCGCGAGGCGGGCTACGAGGTCCAGGGCGATCGCCTGGTTCACGGCGAGACCGGCCAGCCGCTGACGGTGGAGGTGCTGCTCTTCGACACCGGCATGGAGCGGGTCACCCAGCCCATGCTGCGCAACATGGCGCGCCTGGGCATCCAGGGCAGCATCCGCATCGTCGACATCAACCAGTACCTCAACCGGTTGCGCCGCTTCGACTTCGACATGACCGTGGGCCAGTTTCCGCAGTCGAACAACCCCGGCAACGAGCAGCGCGACTTCTGGACCAGCGCCGCCGCCGAGGTGCCCCAGAGCCGCAACCTGATGGGGCTGGCCGACCCGGTGGTGGACGACCTGGTGGACCGGCTGATTCGCGCCGACAGCCGCGAGGCGCTCAACGTCACCGCCCGCGCCCTGGACCGGGTGCTGCTGTGGCGCTTCCCGATGATTCCCCACTACCACTCCGGTGAGACCCGCATCGCCATCTGGGACAAGTTCGCCTGGCCCGAACCCTTCCCCGAGTACGGCATGGATCTCGCGGCCTGGTGGGTGGACGCCGAACGGGAAGCCGAGATCAACCAGCGCCTGCGTCGCCGCTGACGCGGCTGGCGATGTCGCCAAGCCCGAGATGCCGGAACCCGGTATGCCAGAGCCTGATATGCAAAAGGACGCCCCATCGTGAGCCGCTATATCCTGCGCCGCCTGCTGCTGATGATCCCGACTCTGATCGGGATCATGCTGCTCAACTTCATCATCGTTCAGGCCGCCCCGGGCGGGCCCATCGACCAGATGCTGGCCCGCTTCGAGGGCGCCGACGCCATGGCCAGCACGCGCCTCGAGGCCGGCGGCGAGGTGATGGTGCGCGACGAGTCCCGCGGGGCACGCGGCATCGACCCGCGCTTCATCGAGCAGCTCGAGGCGCAGTTCGGCTTCGACCAGCCCGCCCATGTGCGCTTCCTCGGCATGATGCGCGACTACGCCACCTTCGACTTCGGCAACAGCTTCTTTCGCGACCGGCCGGTGGTGGAGCTGATGATCGAGCGGCTGCCGGTGTCGATCTCACTGGGGCTCTGGACCACCCTGCTGGTCTACCTGATCTCGATCCCGCTCGGCATCCGCAAGGCGCTCCACCACGGCTCGCGCTTCGACGTCTGGACCTCGGGGCTGGTGATCGTCGGCTACGCCATCCCGGGGTTCCTCTTCGCGATACTGCTGATCGTGCTCTTCGCCGGGGGCAGCTACTGGGACCTCTTCCCCCTGCGCGGGCTCACCTCGCCGGACTTCCACGAGCTCTCGACCTGGGGCAAGGTGAAGGACTACCTCTGGCACATCACCCTGCCGGTGGTGGCCATGACCATCGGCAGCTTCGCCACCCTCACCATGCTGACCAAGAACAGCTTCCTCGACGAGATCCACAAGCAGTACGTGCTCACCGCCCGGGCCAAGGGGGCAAGCGACGGCGGCGTGCTCTACGGCCACGTCTTCCGCAACGCCATGCTGATCATCATCGCCGGCCTGCCCGGCGCCCTGATCGCCATCTTCTTCACCGGGTCGCTGTTGATCGAGGTGATCTTCTCCCTGGAGGGACTCGGGCTGCTCGGCTTCGAGGCGGTGATGCAGCGCGACTACCCGGTGATCTTCGGCACCCTCTATCTGTACACGCTGATCGGCCTGCTGCTGAAGCTGGTCTCCGATCTGACCTATGTGTGGGTGGACCCGCGCATCGACTTCGAGACACGGGAGTCCTGAGCCGATGGCCGCTTTCTTCAAGAGCCTGTTCCGGGCGGAGCGCTTCTCCCCCATCACCCGCCGCCGCCTGGCGGTATTCAAGGCCAACCGCCGCGCCCGGGTCTCGCTCTGGGTGTTCCTGGCGCTCTTCGTGGTCAGCCTCGGCGCCGAGCTGATCGCCAACGACAAGCCGCTGGTGATGCGCTACGACGGCCAGTGGTACGTGCCGCTGCTGGTCGACTACCCGGAGACTGAGTTCGGCGGCTTTTTGCCCACCACCGCCGACTACCACGACCCCTTCGTCCAGGCCCAGATCGCCGAGCACGGCTGGGCGCTGTGGCCGCCGGTTCCCTTCTCCTACCAGACCCTGGACATGCAGATGATGCGCCCGTCGCCGGCACCGCCCGACGGTCGCCACTGGCTGGGCACCGACGACCAGGGGCGCGACGTGCTCGCCCGGGTGATCTACGGCTTCCGGCTCTCGGTGGCCTTCGCCCTGGTGCTCACCGCCGGTTCGCTGGTGATGGGGGTGCTGGTGGGCGGCATCCAGGGCTACTTCGGCGGCAGGACCGACCTGATCGGCCAGCGTTTCACCGAGATCTGGTCGGGGCTGCCGGTGCTCTTCCTGCTGATCATCCTGGCAAGCTTCGTGCAGCCGGGCTTCTGGTGGCTGCTCGGCATCATGCTGCTCTTCTCCTGGCTGGGCCTCGTTGACGTGGTGCGCGCCGAGTTCCTGCGCGCCCGCAACCTGGAGTACGTGCGCGCCGCCAAGGCCATGGGGCTGCCGCCGCGGCTGATCATGTGGCGCCACGTGCTGCCCAACGCCATGGTGGCCACCCTCACCTTCGTGCCCTTCCTCTTCACCGGGGCCATCACCACCCTCACGGCACTCGACTTCCTCGGCTTCGGCCTGCCCCCGGGCTCGCCGTCCCTGGGCGAGCTGGTGGCCCAGGGCAAGAACAACCTGCATGCCCCCTGGCTCGGCATCACCGCCTTCGTCAGCCTGTCGCTGATGCTCTCGCTGCTGGTCTTCATCGGCGAGGGGCTGCGCGACGCCTTCGATCCCCGCCACGTCCGCCACGCCGCCACCCCGGTACCGGCGGCCGATTCCTCCACCGCAACCGCCCGGAGCCAGACCGATGCCTGATGCCCCCTCCCGCTCCCCGCTGCTGCGCCTCGAGGACTTTTCCGTCGCCTTCGACGGGATCAGCGTGGTGGACCGCCTCTCACTCACCGTGAACCGCAGCGAGACCCTGGCCCTGGTGGGCGAATCCGGCTCCGGCAAGTCGGTCTCGGCGCTGGGCGCCATGGACCTGCTGCCGGGCAACGCCGCCGTCAGCGGCACTCGCCGGCTGGGCGACACCGACCTCGGCCGCCTGAAGCGCCGCGACTGGCAGGGCATCCGCGGCGGCCGGGTCGGCTTCGTCTTCCAGGAGCCGATGACCTCGCTCAACCCGCTGCACACCGTAGGCAAGCAGATCGGTGAGACCCTGCGCCTGCACCAGGGGCTCACCGGGCGGGCCGCCCGCGCTCGCATCATCGAGCTGCTCGGTCAGGTGAAGCTGCCGCGCCCCGAGGAGCTGATCGACGCCTGGCCCCACCAGCTCTCCGGCGGCCAGCGCCAGCGGGTGATGATCGCCATGGCGATCGCCAACGACCCGGAGCTGCTGATCGCCGACGAGCCCACCACGGCGCTCGACGTCACCGTGCAGCAGGAGATCCTGGCGCTGCTCGCCGAGCTGCGCGACCGCCGCGGCATGGGCATGCTCTTCATCACCCACGACCTCAACCTGGTGCGCCGCCACGCCGACCGGGTCTGCGTGCTCTACCGGGGCCGCGAGCAGGAGACGGGGCCGGTGGCTCGGGTCTTCGAGGCGCCTTCCAGCGCCTACACCCGCACCCTGCTAGATGCCGAGCCGGAGGGGCGCCCGGGGCCGGTGCCCCGGGGTGCCCCCTTGATCAGCGCCTCCGGCCTCGGGGTCAGCTTCCAGCGCCCCAAGAAGCTCTTCATGAAGCGCCCGCCGGCCTTCGAGGCGGTCAGGCCGCTGGATCTGACCCTGGCCCCCGGCGAAACCCTCGGTATCGTCGGCGAGTCCGGCTCCGGCAAGACCACCCTGGCCCTGGCGCTGCTGCGCCTCACCCAGAGCCGCGGCGAGATCCGCTTCGGCGACAGCCGCCTGGATACCCTCTCCGGCGGCGACCTGCGCCGCATGCGCCAGCGCTTCCAGATCGTCTTCCAGGACCCCTTCGGCTCGCTCTCCCCTCGCCTTCCGGTCTCCGAGATCGTCAGCGAGGGGCTGCGCTTCCACCGCCCCGAGCTTAGTGCAGACGAGGTCGCCCGCCGCGTGGCCGCCACGCTTACCGAGGTGGGGCTGCCCGCCGACTGCGCCGACCGCTACCCCCACGAATTCTCCGGCGGCCAGCGCCAGCGCATCGCCGTGGCCCGGGCGATCATCCTTGAGCCCGAGCTGCTGGTGCTCGACGAACCCACCTCGGCGCTCGACCGCACCGTTCAGAAGCAGCTGGTGGCGCTCTTGCGCGACCTCCAGGACCGCCGCGGGCTGAGCTACCTGTTCATCAGCCACGACCTCGCCGTGGTGCGCGCCATGGCGCACCGGGTCATGGTGCTCAAGGAGGGGGAAGTGGTGGAGAGCGGCGACTGCCTCGCGGTGCTCGAGAACCCGAGCAGCGATTACACCCGGGCCCTGGTGGCCGCGGCGGGGCTGGCGCCGCGGGCCGAACAGCCAGAGGGCGACAGGCACGGCTAGGCTAGCCAGGCTCCGAGCCGCTCTGCCTGCGCCAGCACGCCCTCAAAGATCGGTTCGCAGGTCGAGGCGGGAAAGTCCGGCGGCAAGCGGCAGGCCAGGTCATCCACGATATCCTCCGCGCGCTCAGCAATGTCTCGCATCAGCTCACGTACGCGCTCTTTGGGAAAACCGACTTGCTCGGCGGTGGAGAGAAAGTGGCGAGGCTCAATCCTCGCCCAGCGGTAGTGCCTGTTCTTGCCCTTCACCGCCATGGCCATCTTTGCCCTCTCTCGGGGCAGGCTGCCCTGGGCCATCAAGGGGTAAGCCGAGATAACGTCATACAGTGGCGTCATCCGATAGGCGCTGCCGGGCTCGAGAAACAGGCTGAAGTTCTTGGCATGACCATCGATAGCCGCCAAAAGCCAGAAGAGTATCTGTGCAAGGAAGAATCGCTCGCGATCTTTCCCAGCCTCCTGAGAACCCAGCAGCAAACGCATCGCATCAGCAATACCGGGACCGCCATCGTTTTCGTACTTCAACGCCGGCGCCACGCCAAGAGCCTGGCAGAAGTCTTCCTGTGGCAATCGCATCAGCCAATCACCCCGCCCGGACCAGCGCCGATCGAACCTCTCGACGACCAGGACCGTTTGGGTGCCGAATGTTGCCAGCTCCGCCTTCGCGACAGGCAGCCCGAAGGCCGCCAGTATCTGGAGACAGAGCCACTCATTTTCGCCACTCTGGCGAAGATCGATATTGCTATGTTCCAGAAAGCCGATCGGCAGCTTGATAATATGGCTGGTTGGCGTGCTGCCGCTGGGGCGCTGCCACCTGCCCTGGTGCCAGAGCAGCGCCGTCTTTTCCTGGGCCCCCGCCAGCGAGATCCTGAACTCGCTCTGCTGGCTCATGCCAAGCGGCGCTTCCCGGTACCCTATCAGCAGCCTCTCGACATCCTGGTCGCTCACCGGCTGGGAGGTTACCTGCCGCACATCTTCCGGCACGCTGCTCTCGGGATACAGCTGGATTGCCCCGATACAGTCGCGACCGATGCTGGCCAGCAGGTCGAAAGGATGCCGAGTGGCAAGCTGGAACCGCACCTGCATCCTTGCCCGAATCTCTTCGGAATCGGGCAAGAGGTTGTCGAAGAAGTTGTAGACGACCTCGCCACGGTATTCCGACAGTGTCAGCGGCATCGACAGCGAAATAGCACGCGCACCGGCTCTGTTAAACCACGCCGGAAAATAGCGAAACGACATCGCCCCTGAGCGGGCGAGTGTCAAGACGCCCACTTCGATGCCGTTCATGGCGACGAGCAGGTTCGGCATGGCTACCACTCCTGATCCCAGCTCTGACTCTTGTCCACCGCTCCTTCTGCCTGGTTACGCGGTGTAAGGTGCAGCTCAAGCTCCAGCACGGCAAGCAGCTTGAAGAGTGTCTCTATTCGGCTCTTCTCAGGGTGGTTCTCGAACGCGGATATCGTCGCCTGTTTGATACCGACCTGCGCCGCGGCTTGTTGCTGTGTGAGCTGCAGCTGGCGCCGAGCACTTTTCAGGGAGTGGGCCAGCATGTCAGGCGAAGTGATCTTCACATTATCCTCCACACCGGATAAATAAAAAATATCCTCTACGGGGGATAATAGCAAAATATCCGCGAAAGGGGATGCTCCGGGAAGACGTAGCCTTCACCGGGCAGGGGAATCCAGACCCAAGCAGTCGCCGCGCACGACACTGGCGCTGGTCGCGCCGGTGAAAGCCAGCAAGAGCGCCAGCCAGCCTCCATAAACCAGGATCCCGACCGGGTAGGCGAAGAAGGCGTAGCTCAGGCCGAAGTCGATGAAGGTTACCGGCAGCAGTAGCCCCGCCACCGCCAGGCTGCGGGTTTCCGGGTCGCTGGCCACCAGGCGAGGCGTGAACACCCAGAGCGGCAGCAGGTAGAGCGCCAGCAGGGCAAGCAGGGCGGGCAGGCCGCGCCGCACCCAGGCATCGAGCGGGTCGTTATGGGCGTGCCAGTAGCGGTCCATGCCCGGCGCCACCCTGCCCTGCTCCACCAGCTCGCCCATGGCCTCGGCGTAGCCGCCGTGGCCGACGCCGCGCCAGGGGGACTCGACGATCAACATCGCGGCACCGCGGTACATCTCCAGCCGAGCCCCCACGGAGCCCCTGGGCTCACCCGCCAGGTAGTCGGACGCCTCGTCCATGGCCACGCCTACTCGCTGCTGCACCCCGCTCTGGGGCGCCAGATAGAGACTCGCCAATACCAGCCCCACCCCGGCGATCGTCAGCCAGCGCCAGCGTGGGGGCCAGCCGCGCAGATAGGCACGATAGAAGACCAGGGCGGCAAGGGGCAGCGCCAGCCAGCCGCCGCGAGTGCCCGACAGCGCCGAGGCCAGCAGTCCTCCGATGGCTCCCAGCAGCAGCGCCACCAGCCAGGGCCAGCGACGCCTCTGCTGCCAGGCCCGCCAGACAAAGCAGTCCGCTGAGCAACGCCAGGTTACCGAACAGGATGGCATTCACCTCGCCGTGGCCATTGGCGCGCCGGGCGCCCTCGACCCCCGCCTGCCAGAGCGCCCAGAGTCCGCCGCCAGTCCCGCTCAACGCAAGGCCGGCCCACCAACCGGCCAGGGGCGGTCGCCGCCAGGCGAGGGCCACGACCAGGGCCGCCGCCAGCAGCGCCGCCACGGCCGTCGACGGCGCCC
>WPCG01028819.1_pt1 | contig 22593 bp, 19 predicted proteins | sample 5403311 | NCBI WGS metagenome assembly WPCG01 (sample SAMN12869467, study PRJNA574797) | sludge metagenome | isolation source: wastewater treatment of Control | place: China:Beijing | collected 2019-05-17 | reverse complement strand
AAACGTATGTTTTGGAGGCCGGAAGATATCGATATGGTTAGAATTCTATCTAACACCCTTGCCGAAGCACATATTAAACTAAAAGTTGAAAATGAGTTTTACCATCTATCTCAAATACAAGAGCTTTTAATGAATTTAGCTCAAACCTATATCAATATTCCACTAGATCTGGTAGATATCTCTATAAACAACTCATTAAAAGAGATGGCTGAATTTGTTTCTGCAGATCGCTCTTATATTTTTATGTACGATTTTGAAAACAATAGCTGCTCTAATACATATGAGTGGTGTGCTACGGGTATCTCAAAAGAGATAGATAATCTTCAGAATGTACCTTTAGATGCCATTACAGAATGGGTTACAATGCATAAAAAAGGGATAGAGTTTAATGTCTCCGATGTATCTAAACTACAATATACTGGTCCAGGATGTGTAAAAGACATACTAGAACCTCAGGGAATTAAAAGCATAATAGCTGTTCCGATGAGAGATGGCGATTCTCTTGTTGGATTTGTTGGATTCGACTCTGTAAATGCACATCATCAATATAGCACTAAAGAGAAGTCTTTGCTAAGTCTCTTCGCTCAACTATTAGTAAATATTCTTAAACGTGCCGAATCCGAAAAAAAACTTACAAATGCTAAAAAAATAGCAGAAGAGGCAAATAAAGCAAAATCTGAGTTTATTGCAAATATGAGTCACGAAATTAGAACTCCGCTAAATTCAGTAATTGGGTTTACCGAACTATTAAATAAAACTCCGCTAAATAGAGCTCAAAGAAAATTTGTTGAGAATGCAAATATATCTGCACAAACTCTTTTAGAAATTATTAATGACATTCTCGACTTTTCTAAAATAGAAGCAGATAGACTAGAGCTGGCTCCTATTGCTACAAATATTCATGATATACTAGAACAGGTGTGTGATATAACAAAATATCAAGCCTCACAAAAAAGCTTAGAACTACTACTAAACATAGACCCTCACACTCCTCAATTTATTCTAATCGACCCAATTAGAATAAAACAAGTTTTAATAAATCTTATTTCTAATGCAATTAAATTCACAGAAGAGGGAGAGGTAGAGGTCTCTGTTAAATATAATGAGAATATCCAACATACAAATGGGGATAAAAAAATAGGCAATTTAATTTTCAGCATCAGAGATACCGGAATTGGCATTTCACAAGAAGATCAAAAAAGGCTATTCAAAGCATTTTCTCAAGCAGATAGTGCAACTACACGCAGATTCGGAGGAACTGGCCTTGGTTTGGTTATATCTAGTAAAATTATAGAAAAAATGGATAGCAAAATTGAACTTAAAAGTTCAGTAGGGAAAGGATCTACATTCCATTTTTCTATCACTACTCAGATATTTCCAGACATTAAACCCAATACTAAAAATGAATTCAAATTAAAAAGAGTTCTTGTTGTAGACGACAACCATAACAATAGAGAAATTTTAGAAAAAACACTAAAAGAGTGGGGTTTAGATGTTATTAGCTGTAATGATGGTTTAGAGGCAATAAAGACGATCAAAAGCTCAAACAAAGGGTTTGATGTAATGATTATAGACTACAATATGCCTTTAATAAATGGAGTAGAAACAGTTAAAATGCTTAACACCGATAGCTCAATAGCCAAAGAGAAAATGCCTATAATTATGATGTGCGGCTCCGATGATAGTCAAGTAATCAATCAAGAGAATTCAGATATTGGGCTTGTATATAAATTGGTTAAGCCTATCAAAAACAGAGAGCTTCATGACTACTTAATGAATATGGATAATTTGGAGTTTAAGAGTAAAACCCACTCAGATTTTAGTTCTATTGATATTACAAGCAACACTAATTATTCTGTTGAGAATCCATCAAAAGTAGCAGTTGGGCAACCTGATAGTAAAATTAATATATTGATTGCAGAAGATGTTCAAATGAACATGATTCTTCTTAAAACAATAATCAACAATCTATTCTCAAATGTAAGATTTATAGAAGCATTCAACGGAAATAGTGCCGTAGATCTATTTATCAAACACTCTCCAGAAATTGTAATTATGGATATACAGATGCCATATAAAGATGGTTATGAAGCAACTATGCTAATAAGAGAATATGAGAGAAATAATAATCTAAAAAGAGTTCCTATTATAGCTCTAACTGCAGGAGTAGCAAAAAACGAGAAAAACAAAGCAATTGATGCTGGAATGGATAAATACCTCTCTAAACCGATCAATCAAGATCAACTAAAAGAGATATTAAATGAATTTTTAATCCGTCCCGAAAAAGAAAACAATCAACTATTTAACTCTTTTTCAAATTCTTCTCACTATAACGAAGCTGAAATGCTCAATAGAGTGGATAACGATAAAGAGCTTCTTTCCGAACTGTTTATCTCTTTAGAACACGAAATGGAGGAGACTCTGGTGGAACTAAACAATTTTATTAATGGAGGGGATTATCAGTCTGCCAGAAAAGTTGCTCACAAATTAAAAGGTATAGCCCTAAATATGAGTTTTGAAAGACTCTCAAATTTAGCAAAAGAGATGGAAAAAGAGCTTTTAAAGAGTAGCGGCCCTATTGATAAAATAAACTTCGAAATAATTCGGGAGTGGGAGACATTGAAAAGAATACTATATAATACCTAAATAATTCCTCTATGAAAATTTTTGAATATCAAGCAAAAGAGCTATTTGATAGCTATAATATAAAGACACCAAAAGGTGGTGTTTGTTATAGTGTACAAGATGCTATTGACCTATATGCAAAGTATAATGTTGATAAGGTAGTAATTAAAGCTCAAGTTCATGTTGGAGGCAGAGGAAAGGCAGGTGGAATTAAAATAGCAAATAATATTAATGAGGTAGAAAATTTAAGCAATTCCATTTTAGGAATGCAAATAAAGGGTCTTCCCGTAGATAGAGTAATGATTGCCGAAGCAGTCGATATTCAAATGGAGTATTATTTAAGTTTTACCATAGATAGAAACAGCAAATCTGTAATACTAATACTTAGTGAAGAGGGAGGAGTAGATATAGAGGATATAGCAGCCAAAACCCCACATAAAATATTAAAATTTCCAATAGATCCAACGATAGGTGTACCAGATTTCTTTGCTCAGAAAGCTGCATATCAATTAACATCAGATAAAAATATTGCGGTTCAAATTAAAGAGATAATTAAAAATCTATATATGCTATTTATTCAAAAAGATTGCTCCTTAACTGAGATTAATCCTCTAGTTATAACAAAGGACGGCAATGTTGTTGCTGTTGATGGCAAGATTAATTTTGATGACAATGCACTCTATAGACATCCAGAGATCTTAGAACTTAATAACCCAACTGAAGAGGAGAAAAAAGAGTTAAATGCAAAAGAGAGTGGCTTCAGCTATATTCACATTGGTGGAGATATTGGTTGTATGGTGAATGGAGCTGGATTAGCAATGGCAACAATGGATATGATAAAACTATATGGTGGGGAGCCAGCTAATTTTCTGGATATTGGAGGTAGCTCAAACCCAAATAAAGTAATTGAAGCCATGAAACTATTACTTTCTGACAAACAGGTTAAAGTTGTACTTATTAATATATTTGGTGGAATAACAAGATGTGATGACGTCGCTAAAGGTTTACTTGAAGCATTTTCTCAAATTAAAACTGATATCCCGGTAGTAATACGTCTATCTGGCACCAATGATAAAGAGGGAAGAGAACTACTCAAAGATAGCTCACTACACATTGAGCACACAATGGGAGAAGCAATATCTAAGGCTGTAGAATTAAGCAAATTAACAAACCCAATCAACTAAAACTACAATTATGAGTATTCTTATAAATAAAGACACTAGAGTATTAGTGCAAGGTATAACTGGTAGAGATGGTGCTTTTCACACATCCAAAATGATTGCATATGGCACAAATGTAGTTGCAGGCACATCTCCAGGAAAAGAGGGGACCATTATTCCAAGTGGTGTTCCAGTATATAATTGTGTGGAAAAAGCAGTTAACCAAACAAAGGCTAATACTTCTATTATTTTTGTTCCAGCACCTTTTGTAAAAGATGCAATAATGGAGGCTGCAAATAGTGGAATATCGCTAATTGTATGTATAACAGAGGGAGTACCTACTTTGGATGTTATTGAAGCACAAGCCTATGTTCAAAGATGTGGAGCAATGTTAATTGGGCCAAACTGCCCTGGTCTAATATCTCCACAAGAGTCTTTAGTTGGTATTCTACCCGGAAATATATTTTCTAATGGCAAAGTGGGAGTTATATCCAGAAGTGGCACTCTAACCTACGAAATTGTCTATAATCTTACTCAAAATGGATTAGGTCAATCAACAGCAATTGGTGTTGGAGGAGATCCTATTGTTGGTCTATATTATAAAGACCTTCTTCTTATGTTTCAAAATGATCCACAAACGGAATCAATAGTGGTCATTGGAGAGATTGGAGGTGATGCCGAAGAACAAGCTGCAGAATTTATTCGCGATAACATTACAAAACCCGTAGTCTCTTTTATTGCAGGAAAAACAGCCCCTGCAGACAAAAGAATGGGTCATGCAGGGGCAATTATTTCTAGCGGTACTGGAAGTGCTAAAGAGAAGAGAGTGGCTTTTGAAAAGGTTGGTGTACCCGTGGCAGATGAACCATCACAAATACCAATTCTAATTAAAGCACTTCTAAAACAATCTTAATTTGCAGCTTTTGTAGCATCCACAAAAACCCTAGTAGAGAGCTCTTTATCTAACATATAGAGAGCTGCTTTATTATCTTCTATTAGCTTTAATTGGTCAATTATAGCCAATGCATTCTCCTCTTCCTCTGCCTGCTCGTCAATAAACCATTGTAACATATTTGCAGTTGCATGATCTTTTTCACTAACGGCAACTTCATAGCAGTTATATATCATGTCAGTTACCTTACACTCATGTTCATAAGTGCTATCAAAAATCTCTTTAATACCACTCCACTCTCTCTCAACTGGCTCTATTGGGTCCAATAAAACTCTACCTCCACGGCTAATAATATAATCATATATCTTTAAGGCATGAGATACCTCCTCTTGATACTGAACTCTCATCCAATTTGCAAAACCATTTAGTCCTTGATCTGATAAATATGCCGACATAGATAAATATAGGTAGGCACTCCAAAACTCTGCATTAATCTGTTTGTTCAAAACATCCTGAACACTCTGTTTAAATCTCATATTAGTAAATTTAATTGTTAATATAATTATACTCCAATAACATTTGTTCTGTAAAAATGTTTACTGCTCTCTAGAAAATTTTACCATAAAGATTGAACCTCTATCTAATTCACTCTCCAAAGATATCTCTCCATTCAGTAGCTCAGAAAACTCCTTAACAATAGACAAACCAAGCCCTGTCCCAACTGCTTTGACTTTTTGATGTGTGTCAACTTGCTTAAATCTCTCAAATATCATCTTTTGGTTCTCTTTGCTAATACCAATTCCGGTATCTTTTACATATATAGTATAGCTATTATTATCAAATTTAAACCCAAATTCAACAAAGCCATTTATTGTAAATTTCAATGAATTATTTATCAGATTAATTAGTATCTGCTCTACCTTCATTTTATCTGAATAAATTTCAAACTTCTCAACATCCAATGGTGTTGACATAATAATTTTAACTTTGCTCTTTGGATTTTTAGCAAAAAATCTATTTAAATCTTTAACTAGTTCAACTAAACAGAAGTTCTCTTTAATCACAGTTATTTCACCTGCCTCAATTTTTGCTATGTCCATTACAGAGTTAATTGTATATAGCAATTTATGAGCACTACTATTTATAATTGAAGCATACTCCTTATGTTCTTCACCATCCAATTCGCTCTGCAAAATATCAGAAAACCCAATTATTCCATTTAACGGAGTCCTTATATCATGGGTTACATTTGCAAGAAAGATGGTTTTAAATCGGTCACTTGATTCTGCGCTCTCTTTTGCCTTTTGTAGTTTTCTTACAAATTCAAGTTTCTCTATATAGGTTCCAATAGTATTTGCAAAGATCTCAAAAAGATTAAAATCCTCCTGGGTATATGCCGCTACATCTCTATAATCTTGAACTACTGCAACACCAATAACCTCTTTTAATCCAGAGTCCATAAGTGGAGCTCCCATCCATACTTGAGAATACTCACCATATACTTTTAATGGATAGTAATTGTTTATCTCTTTTTCCACCTCAGGTGTAACTAATAGTCCTTTCCCCATTATTCTAACATAATCTGTAAGAGATCCTTTTAACTGCTCTTTAAACCCTGGCTCAATACTCTCTTTTTGGTCTATAAAATATGGGTAACTATATGTTTCATCCTCTTTATTATATAATGCAATATAAAAATTATCGGCATTTATAACCTTTTTCATATTAAAATGGACCTTTTGTAAAAACACATCCAAGTCATTATCTACCAACGAAAGCCTAGATAGGTACAAAAGAACCTCCTGCAACTCTCTCATCTTATACTTAGAGGTTATGTCTCTGATTATTGCAGCAACTCCAGTTATATTATAACCCAAAGAGATAGGAAACTTAACAGTCTCAGTCACCTTATCTGGAAATATCTCTTCATAACGTAATGTTTTTTTACTATTAATAACATATAAGTCAGATTCATAATACTTTTTTGACATCTCCCCAGTAAATATTGTATCATCCGAATTATCAATAAGTTCATACTTTTGCTTTGAGAGAGCTTTGCAAAAATTACTATTAACCACAATATACTTTCTGCTGTTATCTTTCATAAAGATCATATCTTCGCTTGTATCTATGAAAGACTCATATCTAGCGTCGCTTAGTTCTAGTTTCTGTCTTACTTTATGATTTTCAATCCTGTTTATCAATAATTTACCAACAGCTAAAGATATTAAAGGATATAAAATTAAAAACGGAAGAGCCATATTCTGAACAACTCCAATTCTATTTTGACTTTCATTAACTAAAATAACAGCCGATAAAACCAATGAGTGACAAACAAAACCACAGACTAAAAGATGCACCCAATCTTTTGATTTTCTCCAATTTGGGAAAATCATTTTCCATATTATTGATACAACAGAGACTAGAACAATAGTTGCAATCCCCATATAAACACCAGAACCACCTATATATGCTCTATAAACAATGCCAACTAATGCTGCAACAACTGTAGCGATTGGTCCCATAAAAAGAGCCGAGTTTAAATACAAAACACTTCTTGTATCAAAGAACAGACCTGGAGACATTGTCCAAGGAGTCATCATCAATAAAATGGCCACCAAACCGATTATCAAACCAGCTACTATGCCATATCTTACAGATTTAACATCAGATCTGCTGCTCCAGAAAATGTCATATAGCAAAGTTGCAGCAAGCAAAATGGCTCCATTTTGCAGCAATCCAACAAATATCTCTAGGTTCATAGTTAAGTATAATAGGTGTCTATCATTACAAATCTAACTATTTTTTAATCAAAAAAAGGCTATACAACAGATATTTTTCTTAAATTAAACAAAAAAATGAAACGGGTACTATCTATAGATGGAGGAGGAATAAGAGGTATTTTACCTGCAGTGATTCTTTCGAATATCGAGAAGAGAGCACAGATTCTTCAAAACAATAATAAAATAAGAGTTGCCGATCTTTTTGATTTAATCTCAGGCACCTCTACTGGAGGAATACTAACATCCCTCTATTTAACTCCAGGTGAAGACAATAGACCCAAATATAGTGCCTCCGAAATTATTGACCTATATAAAGAACTAGGGCCTATCCTATTCCATAGATCATTTATAAAAAAGTTATCTAGCCTTGGAGGACTTAGGTCTAGTAGATATTCAAACCAGGCTCTAATTGAGTTCTCTTATAAAACCTTTGGAGACAAATATATCTCAGAAGCAATAAAAGACTGCCTTATAACATCATACGACATAAGCAGTAGAAAGGCTCTTCTTTTTAGTAAATATTCTCAAACAAAATATGAGAATATGGCTCAATATAAAATAGCAGATATAGCAATTGCTACGGCATCTGCCCCCGGATACTTCTCTCCTTATAGGCTATATGCAAAAGATGGTGGAGCTAGAACATTGATAGATGGGGGTGTTTATGCAAATAATCCTGCAGCGTGCGCTTTAGTAGAGTGTTTTAAAATATGGCCAGAGAGTTCTCTAAAAGATATCAATATTCTTTCTATAGGAACTGGTAAAGTCATTAAGCCATACTATTATAATAAAGCTAAAAATTTTGGATTCCTAAAGTGGGCTCTACCTATTTTAGATATAATGATTTCATCGGCAGCAGAGACAGTAGATTTTCAAATTTCACAAATATTTAAAGCATTTAACACTCCAAATAACTATTATAGAATTGAACCTCCAATTTTAGATGCAGACCTAAGAATAGATAATGCTTCAAATAAAAATATTGAGAGGTTAATTAATGCTGCAAACAACTATATAGATCATAATGGATCAATTATAGATAATATCACACTATCCCTTTTTGATTTAAAATAGTAATATATTAACTTCGTAAGATTTTTTCAATTAATTATAATATGATAATTGCGGTAGATTTTGATGGAACAATTGTAAAGCATAGATATCCTCAAATTGGTGAGGAGATACCATTTGCTATAGACACTCTTAAGCTTATTCAATCTGAATTAAGGCACACTCTCATTCTGTGGACTGTCAGAGAGGGTGATTTATTACAAGAGGCGGTTGATTTCTGCCGTAATAGGGGGTTAGAATTTTATGCCGTCAATAAAAATAATCCAGAAGATAATGATTTTGGTGGCCCTAGAAAATTGATGGCAGATATGTTTATTGATGATCGCAATTTTGGAGGACTTCCAGATTGGGGTTTTGTTTACAATGTGCTTAAAGATAATCCCTCAATGGTACTTTCAAACGATATTTTTCATAATATACAAGCGCCTAAAAGAGAGAAAAAAAAGGGATGGTTATGGTAAATATTGCTATCTTTGATAAGATATAAATACTTATAACACAACTTAACTATGAAAGGAATTGTTCTAGCCGGCGGATCCGGTACAAGATTATACCCAATAACCAAAGGTATCTCAAAGCAACTGATTCCAATTTATGATAAACCAATGGTTTATTATCCTATATCTGTTCTAATGTTATCTGGAATTAGAGAGATTCTAATTATATCGACTCCTGCAGACCTTCCTGGATTCAAAAGACTATTAGGCGATGGATCTGATTACGGAGTATCATTCTCATATGCAGAACAACCGTCTCCAGATGGGCTAGCTCAAGCATTTATTATTGGGGAGGAGTTTATCGGCAAAGACTCAGTATCACTTGTTTTAGGAGATAATATCTTTTATGGACAATCATTTACCAAAATGCTTAGTAACGCTGTTATTAGCGCAGAGGAACATGGAGATGCTACTATTTTTGGATACTATGTAAACGATCCAGAAAGATATGGTGTTGCAGAGTTCGACCAAATGGGTAATGTTATAAGCATAGAGGAGAAGCCTGTAGATCCAAAAAGCAATTATGCTGTTGTTGGGTTATACTACTACCCAAATAGTGTAGTTGAGATAGCAAAAACTATTAAACCTTCATATAGAGGTGAATTAGAGATAACCTCTGTAAATGAAGAGTATTTAAATAGAGGGCTACTTAAAGCTCAGCTACTTGGTAGAGGGTTTGCTTGGTTAGATACTGGCACTCATGACTCTCTATCTGAGGCCTCATCTTTTGTAGAGGTAATAGAAAAGAGACAAGGCCTTAAAATTGCGTGTTTAGAGGAGATCGCCTATAATAATGGGTGGATAACTAAGGAAAAACTCCTTGAGGTTGCTGCTCCAATGTCTAAAAACGAATATGGTAAATATCTTGTCAATTTAACAAAGTAATTTTATGAATGTAATCAAAACATCTATACCAGAAGTTCTTATTATTGAACCTAAAGTATTTTACGATCCCAGAGGTTACTTTTTTGAATCTTTTTCCGAATCAAAATTTAACGGGTCTGTTATAGACACCCGGTTTGTTCAGGATAATGAATCAAAATCCGATTTTGGAGTTATTAGAGGGCTTCACTATCAGCTTCCACCCTACTCTCAAAGTAAACTTGTGAGAGTTGTCTCTGGAAGAGTTTTAGATGTGGCGGTAGATATTAGAGTTGGGTCTCCGACATTTGGTAAATATGTCTCGGCAGAGCTGACTTCAGATAATAAACTAATGATGTTTATTCCTAGAGGGTTTGCACATGGCTTTGCTGTTCTTAGCGAAGAGTGTATCTTTCAATATAAATGCGACAACTACTACTCTCCAGAGCACGAAGGATCTATAAGATGGGACGACCCCACAATAAATATAGACTGGAGGCTTATGGATAACGAAATAGTACTGAGCGATAAAGACAAGCATCACCCTCTGCTTATGGATGCAAAACTTTTTGATTACTCAGAAAAATTATACTAAATAAAAAATCTAATGAGAAATATACTTATTACTGGAGCAAACGGACAACTTGGAAGATCTTTAAGAGATATCTACTCCAACATGAATGACGCTTTGCTTCAAATTCACTATACTGACTCAGATTCATTGGATATTACAGATTTAGAATCCTTAGATTCATTCATCAATAATAATAAGATAGATCTAATTATAAATTGTGCTGCATACACAGCTGTAGATAAAGCAGAAGAGGATATCGAAAATTGCTATAAAGTAAACTCTATTGCAGTCAGTAATATTGCAAAGTGTGCTAAAAAATATAACTCCTCAATAATTCATATCTCAACAGATTACGTTTTTGATGGCAAATCACACATCCCTTATAAGGAGAGTGACTCAACAAATCCTGTTAGTGTATATGGTAAGAGCAAATTAGAGGGGGAGATAGCATTAATAGAACAGGATATCAACTATATAATAATAAGAACTTCATGGCTATACTCTCTCTACGGAACCAATTTTGTTAAAACCATAACCAGACTCTGCTCGGAGAGAGATTCATTGAATGTTGTATATGATCAAATTGGGACTCCAACATATGCTCCGGATCTTGCAAATGCAATTTTTACAATAGCAAAAACAATGATTAATGATAGCAACTTTTTAAAAAAGGGGATATATAACTTTTCTAACTTAGGAGTCTGTTCATGGTATGATTTTGCCGTAGCTATTGCACAGATCAATGGGTTTAATACTAAAATCACCCCAGTAGATAGTAAAACTTTTGTTGTAAAGGCAAAAAGACCTCACTACTCGGTACTAGACAAAACCAAAATTATTGACACATTCAAATTAACTATTCCATACTGGAGGGACTCTTTAAAAAATGCTATAAAAGGCATAAACTCAATCTAAACCAAAATATTTAAACATTACATCATTTATGAAAAATATATTAATCACAGGAGGAGCAGGGTTTATAGGTTCACATGTTGTTAGATTATTTGTAAACAAATACCCAAACTATAATATCTATAATCTAGATAAATTGACATATGCAGGCAATCTTAATAATTTAAAAGATCTAGAGAAAGCACCCAACTACACTTTTATTAAAGGAGATATTTGTGATTTTGAAATGGTGTTGCAACTATTTCAAAAATATAATATAGATTCTGTAATTCATTTAGCAGCCGAATCCCATGTAGACAGATCTATTAAAGACCCTTTTTCATTTGCTCAAACAAACGTAATGGGCACATTAGCTCTTTTACAAGCAGCTAAGCACCACTGGTTAACTGAGAATGCAAATACAGAGGCCAATCTGTTTTACCATGTATCTACAGACGAGGTCTATGGATCTCTAGAGATGGATGGAACATTTTTTACTGAGGAGACAAAATATGACCCTCACTCTCCTTACTCTGCATCAAAAGCATCTAGTGACCACTTTGTTAGAGCATTTTATGATACATTTAAACTACCTATTGTTATTTCCAACTGCTCTAATAACTATGGTAGTTATCAATTTCCAGAAAAACTTATTCCTCTATTTATTAACAATATTAGACACAACAGACCTCTGCCTGTCTATGGAAAAGGAGAGAATGTGAGGGATTGGCTTTTTGTAGAAGATCATGCTAGCGCAATAGACTTAATATTTCATAAAGGAAAAAGAGGTGACACATATAACATCGGCGGATTTAATGAGTGGAAGAACATAGACCTTATAAAAGTTATTATAAAAACTGTTGACAAGTTTCTTGGCAGAGAGTCTGGTACAAGTGAATCATTAATAACTTACGTAACAGATAGAGCTGGTCACGATCTAAGATATGCTATTGACTCCTCTAAATTAAATAAAGAGTTGGGATGGGAGCCTTCACTTCAATTTGAAGAGGGAATAGAAAAAACCGTTAAGTGGTATTTAGAGAATCAAGATTGGCTAGATAATGTTACCTCTGGTGAATACCAAAAATATTATACAGAAATGTATAAATAGCCATTGATGGCATATTTTGTGTATATTTGCCGGATATTTAATTAAAACGTATTGGTTGTGAAAAATTTTGCTCTAATTGGCGCTGCAGGATACATTGCTCCCAGACATATGAAAGCTATAAGTGATACTCAAAATTCACTTTGTGCTGCTTATGACAACTTTGATTCTGTAGGAATAATAGACTCATTTTTCCCTAATTGCTCTTTCTTTACTCAATATGAGTTATTCGAAAGACATATTACAAAAATGAAAAACAATGACATCATAGATAAAAATGGAAAATGTAGTGGAAAGTTAGACTATGTCTCTATCTGTACACCAAATTATCTTCATGATGCTCATATAAGGTTTGGACTTAGATCTGGGGCAGATGTGATTTGTGAAAAACCTCTTGTATTAAACCCCTGGAATATTGATGCTCTCTCTAAAGTAGAGTCTGAGACAGGTAAAAAAGTGTATAATATTCTTCAACTTAGGCTACATAAAGCTATCATTGATTTAAAGAATAGGATAGAAAGGGGGCCAAAGGATAAAATATACGACATAGACCTAACATATATTACCTCTAGAGGAAATTGGTACTATACAAGCTGGAAAGGTGATATCCATAAAAGTGGCGGAGTAGCAACAAACATTGGAGTACATTTTTATGATATGTTATCATGGGTTTTTGGATCTGTAAAAGAGAATATCGTTCATATAGCTTCACATGATAGAGTTGCAGGTATGTTAAAACTAGAAAAAGCTAATGTTAGATATTTTCTAAGTATTGATTACGACACTCTTCCTGTAGAAGCAAAGGAGATGGGTAAAAGGACATATCGCTCCCTTTTAATGGAGGGAGAAGAGATTGAATTTTCCGATGGTTTTACAGAGCTCCATACAGAATCATATAAAGAGATTCTAAATGGTAATGGTTTTGGTTTGGAAGAGGCAAGAGCCTCAATACAGATAGTTCATGATATCAGACACGCAAATCCAATAGGTCTAAAAGGAGACTATCATCCATATGCAAAACAGCCACTATCAAAACATCCTTTTGGATGGTAATGTTATAATTTAGTGAGAAATATAAAATTATTATAAATTGGAAACAGTTAAACAATTTGCTTTAATGGGTGCTGCGGGATATATTGCCCCAAGACACCTCAAAGCCATAAAAGAGACAGGTAATAACCTTGTTGCCGCTGTGGATCCTTTTGACAGCGTTGGGATTATGGATAGCTTTTTTCCTAACTGCTCGTTCTTTAAAGAGTTTGAGCTATTCGATAGACATCTATCTAAGCTTAAAGGAGATAATAAAGGAATAGACTATTTATCGGTGTGCTCCCCAGATTATATGCACGATGCTCATATAAGATATGGTCTTAAATTAGGGGCCAATGTTATTTCAGAAAAACCTCTCGTTTTAAATCCATGGAATTTGGATGCTCTTGAAAAAGCAGAAGAAGAGAGTAAAAGCAAGATATTCACAATACTTCAATTAAGGTATCATCAGTCAATTATAGATCTGAAGAACTTTGTGGATAACGGTCCAGAAGATAAAATTTATGATATGGATCTTACCTATATTACCTCTAGAGGATACTGGTTTTATACTAGTTGGAAAGGAGATGTACATAAAAGTGGGGGCATTGCATCCAATATCGGCATACACTTTTACGACATGCTAAATTGGGTTTTTGGCGATGTACAAAGCAGCGTTGTGCATGTCCATACTCATGATAGAGTTGCGGGATTCATTCAATTCAAAAAGGCAAGAGTAAGATACTTTTTAAGTATTAATGCAGACACTCTGCCAGAAGAGATTTCATCTAAAGGACAAAGAATTTATCGCTCATTTAATTTAGAAGGCAACGAAATTGAGTTTACAGATGGATTTGCAGATCTACATACTGTATCATACAATGAGATTATTGCAGGAAGAGGATTTGGCATTAAAGAAGCCAGAAAGTCTATCCAAATAGTATATGACATAAGAAACGCCAAACCTGTTGGATTAAAGGGAGATTATCATCCTTTTGCATCTAAACCAACGGTAGATCACCCTTTTGGTTGGAAATAAAGGCACAATAATAGATTTTAAATATAATTAAGGCTACCTACATATTTTTAGGTGGCCTTTTTTTAGTATATTTACTTAAAATAGAACAACTAATGACTCAAAAAAATATATATATTATTGGAGCGGGTGTTGCAGGGCTCTCGGCAGCATCTTATTTAGCAAAAGAGGGTCATAAAGTTACTATCTTAGAGAAAAACAGCACCATAGGTGGTAGGGCAAGAGAGTACATCAGAGAAGGTTATAAATTTGATATGGGGCCTTCATTCTACTGGATGCCAGATATTTTCCAAAGCTTCTTCACAGATTTTAACAAAGATGCATCTAATTTCTATCCTCTACAAAGATTGGATCCATCATATAGGGTCTATTTTGGAGAAAATGACTTTATCGACCTTTCTGCCGATATAGATATAATTTACCAAACTTTTGAAAGCATAGAAAAAGGGAGCTCTAAGTTTCTAATAAAATTCTTATCTCAAGGGGGCTATAATTATAAGGTTGCTATAGATAAAGTGATGGAGAGGCCTGGTAAATCGCCATTAGAACTAGTAATGCCAGAAACAGTTCTAAATTTTAGACAATTTCTTACATCACTAAGTACTCAGATTAATAATAACATAAATAGCCACAAATTAAAAACCATACTAGAATTTCCTGTTCTTTTCCTTGGAGCAAAACCATCAAAAACCCCATATTTCTATTGCTTTATGAATTATGCCGATATGATTTTAGGCACATGGCACCCAATGGGAGGGTTTTACAAACTTATTCATGCAATGGAGTCAATTGCCAAGGGGTACGATGTAACAATAAAGCTAAATTGTAACGTAACCAAAATCAACTCTGTAACCACTAAATGTGAAACCAAAGCAAATAGCATCGAGTTTACAGAGAATGGCTCTATAAATTGTATGAAATTTGACTATATTGTCTCATCGGCAGATTATAACTTTACAGAAAAACTCCTTCCTCAAAAATTAAGAAACTACACAGATAGATATTGGGAATCAAAAGTTCTTGCCCCCTCTGCCCTTCTTTTCTATGTAGCATTTAATACAAAGATCCCAAATGTAGAGCATCATACTCTGTTTTTTGATTCAAATTTTACCGATCACGCACAAGATATATACGATACTCCAAAATGGCCACTAAAGCCTCTTTTTTACTCAAGCTTTCCTAGTAAAACAGATCCATCTTTTGCACCAAAAGGTTGTGACTGTGCTGTATTTTTAATACCTCTAGCTCCAGGTCTCAAAGAGACAACAGAACTAAAAGAGGCATATTTTTCTCAAATTATTCAAAGATTTAAAAAGTGTACAGGAGTAGATATGTCAGACTCAATTATCTTTAAAGAGAGTTATTGCGTTTCTAATTTTATAGAAGACTATAACTCATATAAAGGTAACGCATACGGTCTAGCAAATGTTATTACTCAAACAGGCTTTCTAAAACCAAAAATTGAGAATAGAAACATTATCAATATGGTTTATGCCGGGCAACTTACAGTTCCTGGACCGGGTGTACCTCCCTCAATAATTTCTGGCAAAATAGCCGCTAAACAAATCTTAGACAAAATTAACAATGGATAGTAGATACTTAGAACTCTCTCTTAAAACAGGTAAATTAACAACAAATATCTATAGCACATCATTCTCAGCAGGTCTAAGATGCATTGACGCTGAGAGTCGTGAGGCCATATACTCCATTTACGCTTTTTTAAGGCAAGCCGATGAAATTGTAGATACGTTCCACCAATACAATAAAGTAGAGTTAATGAATCAATTTGAGCAAGAGTATTATAATTGCTTCAAAACAGGAATTAGTCTAAATATCATCATAAATGGGTTTGTATATATAGTAAAAAAATACTCAATCCCGCAAGAGTTGGTAGAGGCTTTTTTAAAGAGTATGAAGAGCGACCTTACCAAAAATGAGTTCAATACAAGTGAGATCAAAGAGTATATATACGGCTCTGCCGACGTAGTTGGTCTGATGTGTCTAAAGGTTGTATGTAGAGATGTTCCGCATATGTACAATATATTGAAAGATAATGCAATGAGCCTATCATCGGCTTTTCAGAAAATCAACTTTTTACGAGATCTTAAAAACGATACTCAAAATTTAAGTAGAACCTATTTCCCTACATTAATTGACAAGGATCTAGACGATAATAATAAAAGAGAGATTATAGAGGATATATATAAAGAGTTCGAACATGCGCTAGAGGGTATTCAACAGTTGCCAAAAAGGGCAAGAACAGGAATATATTTAGCATATCTATTCTATTTAGACTTAACAAAAAAAATATACAATACCCCTGCTAAAGTTATTAAAGATAGCAGAATAAGAGTTAGTGATTCTAGAAAATTGTGGCTCTTTATAAAAGCTAACTGCTTATCTTTTCTGGGTAGATCATTTATGAGATAACTTAAATTTAATATATATGAAAAAAAGCTGTGCTATAATTGGGTCTGGAATTGGCGGATTAGCATCAGCTATCCACTTATCTAAACTAGGGCTAAATGTTACCCTGTTCGAAAAAAACAGTATCGCCGGTGGTAAGATCTCTCAAATATTAAAAGAGGGATTTCGTTTTGACACCGGACCATCTCTATTTACACTACCAGAATTGGTCACAGAGCTTATTGATTTGGAGTATCTTAAAATTGAGAGTAGTTGTAAATATTTTTTTGCTAGTGGAAAAACTATAAACTTCTACCAAGATCTCAATCTTTTAGAAAAGGAGCTAGAGAGAAGTAGTTGTAAAGAGTACCCTAGTATTATTAAGAGATTTAATTGGGCTCAGAAGATATACTCATTGAGTGCCAATATGTTTATATTTGATTCGTTTACAAATTTAGATAAGTTTAAAAACCCAGAAAATGCAGCGATTTTAAAAAACCTACATAAAATGGGATTCTTCTCTACAATGCACTCAAAAAATAAACGAGAATTTAAGGATCCTTCAATAGTACAGATTTTTGACCGATATGCCACATATAATGGATCTAGTCCTTATAAGGCCCCAGCAACTCTAAACATGATATCTCATTTAGAGCACAACATTGGAGCATTCTTTCCATCAAAAGGTATATATAGTATTGCAGAAGGGTTATATAATAAAGCATTGGAGTCTGGAGTCGAATTTAACTTCAACACTACAGTAAATAGAATTAACTTAGATAAATCAAACAAACTTGCAGTAGGCATACAATATAGCAATAAAGAGGATCCCAAACAGATAGAGAGAGGTTTTGATGTTATAATAAATAACTGTGACATAAAACATACAATAAAAAACCTACTACCTCCTGACATAAAATATCCTTTTAAAAAACTACTAAATTTGGGAAAGAGCTCAAGCTCAGCAACTATTTTTTATTGGGGTATTAATAGAGAGTTTCCGCAACTGCAATTACATAATATACTCTTTAGTGATAATTATAGAGAGGAGTTTGACCATATTTTTGAAAAAAAGGATATTTATCAAGACCCAACTATATATATATTTATTAGTAGTAAAGTAGTTAAATCTGATGCTCCACAAGGGTGTGAAAATTGGTTTGTTATGATAAATTGCCCTGCAAATTATAATCAAGACTGGACTCAATTAGTAATTAAAATTAGAGAGTATTTAATAAATAAAATAGATACTTTTCTAAATCTCAAAGAACACAGTATTGCCAATAATATTGTTTTTGAACAAGTTGAAACACCTCAAACTATAGAAGAGAGGACACTCAGTTATAGGGGTGCGCTCTATGGAAACTCTTCTAACTCCATATTATCGGCATTTCTAAGGCATCCAAACAGATCTCCACATATTAAAAATCTATTCTTTACAGGAGGTAGCGTACATCCAGGCGGAGGTATTCCACTTTGTCTTGCAAGTGCTCAAATTGTCAATAAAGAGGTAATCAAGTATCTGAATAAAGTTTAATCACTAATTTTCATTATAATAGAGCCCAACTATGAATACTCCAAGCAAAAATAATATTATAGCAAAAATGCTCACTATTATTAGTCAAACACAGCTAATTAAGACATTTACTATATTCTATTTAGTAGGGCTTACTATTTTTATTATACCATTTACTAGAGAGTTATTTATTTTTTTAACACCACTATCGCTTATTTTTGTTTTTGGTGCTCTAATGTATAATCATTCAGAGTGGGATAATAAGTTTATTATATTTTCGGTTTTTGTATATCTATCGTCATTTATTATAGAAGCAATAGGTGTAAATAGTGGGGCTATTTTTGGAGAATATATTTACCTCAAAGGTCTTGGACCAAAAATATTAAATACCCCTCTTATTATTGGAATAAACTGGCTTCTTTTGATTTATTGCAGTAGAGGAGTAGTTATTTACATAGAGAGAGCATATAAATTAAACATTTCAATATCAAAATTCTGGACTATAATTATATCGTCATTACTTATGGTATGTTACGATCTAATTCTAGAGGTTGCCGCACCAATAATGAAAATGTGGGAATTTAACGGAGGCTATCCTCCTGTTGACAACTATATTGCATGGTTTGTTATTTCACTTATATTTCACACTATATTTAATTTTACAACAAGTAAAAATAGTATACTTTATAAAGAGAGCTCTACCCTCTTTTTAGTTCAAATTCTATTTTTTTTATCAATAATAATACTCTCAAATATTACATAAATACAACCTCAATAATTAACCATATATACAACTAATTAGAATAATGATCAAAGGAGAACATAACAAGATATGGCTTATTGTTGTAAAAATGATGATAAAAGTGCATCTACTCTTTCACTTTAGAGAAAGAGAGTTTATTTCACTAAACAGAGAGCACAATTATGATATAGCAAAATCGACATTAATTATATCTAATCATTTTTGGTTTTGGGATGGATTTATTCATCTTTTACTTGCCCACAAAGTTCTAAATAAAAGAGTATATATAATGATGCTACACTCACAATTAATAAAGCATCGCTTTTTAAGAAAAGTTGGATGCTTCTCTATTGATAGAGGAAGCAGGGACATAATCGAATCTTTGATATATTCAATAGATATTTTGAAGAAAAATGATAATGCTTTACTGATTTTTCCAACTGGAAAGATTGAATCTATATATAAAACCAAATATTCCTTTCAAAAAGGGATTAATTATATAATCTCTAAGTCTAATAACATAAATATATGTTTAAATTACAACACAATAGACTACTTCTCCAACAAAAAACCTACATTAACTTCATACTATAAAATTGTACCAATTGAACAATTACAACAATCAGATGAGATAGCAATAATAAACAACAACATAGAAGATATATACAATAAATTTGTAGAAGAAGCCATTAGTTTACAATTAAATAAAGAGACGCATTAAAGTATGGAATATCTAATTTATATTATTGTTTCATTTATAACAATTAGAGCCATAGTGGCTATCCTAAATCTAATATGGCTGCGCTACATTGTAGAAAAAGATATTAATCAATGTGTTAATAATAATATTAAATACTCATTACTAATACCTGCTAGAGACGAGCAAAAGAATATCGGCAATATTTTAAATGATATTTCTAAACTAGAACATAAGCCTCAAGAGGTTATTATATTTAACGATAACTCAACAGATAAAACAAAAGAGATTATTGAAAGCTACTTCAACTCTATCTCAAACCTTATAATTATAGATAACACCTATCCATCTCCTCCAGAAGGGTGGCTAGGCAAAAATTGGGGCTGTTATAATCTAGCTCAAAATGCAAAAAGTGAATATTTGTTATTCTGTGATGCCGATGTAAGATTAAATAGTGATTATATTAAATATATCTCATATGCTAAATCCAATTCAGCACATCTGTTATCACTATTCCCATATCAAATTACAACTAGTTATGGAGTTAAATTGGTAGTCCCCATCATGAACTGGATACTAATAACACTACTCCCACTTTTTCTAGTTAAAAATTGTAGCTGGAGCTCCTTTTCTGCTGCAAATGGTCAATTTATGCTACTATCTAAAGAGAGTTATCACGAGATTGAACCTCATAAAAAATTAAAACATAGCAGAGCAGAGGACATTGATATGTGCCGACTATATAAAAGAAAAGGGAAAAAGTGCATAACACTCATCTCAGATACAAGCGTACAATGCAATATGTACACCTCTTATAATGCAGCTATTGATGGTTTTTCAAAGAATATTGTCCATTTTTTTGGGGGCTCATTTTTAGCAGCATCTCTTTTTATTCTTTTAACATCTTTTTCATGGATCGTTCTAATTGGCTATAACCATTACTTTATAATTTACTACTTTTCTATTTCATTAATTATTCTGATAGTTTGTGCACATATTACATATAGCAACTATTGTAAATACCTTATTAACACTCCACTAAGACACTTGTCTATGATTATTATCTATATCCACTCTATTATTAACACCATTACAAAAAAAGGAGAATGGAAAGGCCGAAAAATATATTAGCAAAATATCTATTACTCCTTATAATAACTATAATGAGTAATAACATAATATTTGCACAAAATAGTAAAGTTAATAACTACAGAGAAGCCATATTTAAGAGCTATCTATCTGGTAATATGGAGATTTGGAGAAAGACCCTTAGCGAAATAGAAAAGGATACACAATATCAGCTCTCAAAAGGTAATATTAGCAATCTAACTGAACTACTAAACTACTACTACGGCTATATTGGGTATCTAATATCTATAAAAGATAGGAAAGAAGCCAATAGATATATTGATAAAGGAGAACAGATTATTGAGGCGATACTATCCAAAGAACCAAATAACTCATCAATTCTCTCTTATAAAGCCGCATTCTTAGGATTTAGAATTGCATTAAGTAATTTCAAAGCCATAACATTGGGGATAAGAAGCATAAAGCTGTCAAACAGAGCCTATCAAATTGATTCTACATGCTTTAACACCGTTTTAGAAAAGGCCAATATTTTAAATTATAGTCCCAAATTAGTAGGAGGAGATAAAGAACAAGCACTTAATTACTATATAAATGCTCTTAAGATTTACAAGATTCAAAATAGGGAAAAACATGATTGGAACTATCTTTCATTAAGAGTAACAATTATCAACCTACTGATTGAACTTAATGACCATAAAAAAGCAAAAAAAGAGGTGGACCAAATACTAGATGAGTTTCCCAATTTTAAATGGGTAAAAGATGAAATCAGTCCTAAACTAGAAAATATTTTAAAATAGCGTAATCTATTTTCTCTGTTTAGCCCTACGATTAAGTTCCAATTTTATTAATGATAGCTCTCTCGAAGTTTGGTCTGAAACAGAGCTATTCTCTTGTGCACGTCTAACTAAATAGGGTAAAATCTCCCTTACAGGAGAGTATGGCAGATATTTACACACATTAAATCCGGCATTTGCTAAATTATAAGAGATATTATCACTCATTCCATATAACTGCGAAAACCAAATTTTATAAAAATTCCTTGGTAAACTAGCAGAGTCTATTAAATTACATAGCATTGTATTACTCATATAGTTATGTGTACCACAAAAAATTTCTATTGTATTTAAATTCTCAAAAGCCAATTTAATAGCACTATCAAACGAAATATCTGTTAGCTCTTTTGATTCAAAGATAGGATCATCATACCCTCTCTCAATAGCCAACTCTCTCTCTTGCTCCATATATGCACCTCTAACAAACTTTATCCCTAATATATAGTTATTAGATTTAGAATCTTCAATTAAATACTTAAGATAATCTAGTCTATCTTTTCTATACATCTGAAGCGTATGAAAGACTATTGCCTCTTTCTTATTATATAACAACATTGCTTGTTGAACAAACTCATCTACTATGTTTTGAGATGAATAATACTCTGCATCAATCAAAATCTTAACCTTTTTTTGTGATGCATAGGAACAAAGAGAAAAAAATCGCTCTCTAAACTTATCAAATTCACTTACATCACTTGCAGATAGAGGATCTAATGATTTAGCAGCCCTAGCAAAAAGGGACTCTTCTACTAAAGATGACGGTTTAAAAACTGCAAATGGGAC
>WPCG01156642.1_pt1 | contig 22648 bp, 21 predicted proteins | sample 5403311 | NCBI WGS metagenome assembly WPCG01 (sample SAMN12869467, study PRJNA574797) | sludge metagenome | isolation source: wastewater treatment of Control | place: China:Beijing | collected 2019-05-17 | reverse complement strand
CTCAAGTATCCGCGCCGTTCTCCCGGCGCGGAGCCGACGCTCAATATCTTTTCAGCGTCGAAACGTACACGCTCTGCGCAAGTCCGAGCGCGACGGAAAACGAAAGCAGGGAACTGCCTCCGTAACTGACGAGCGGAAGGGGAAGCCCCGTTATGGGAAGAAGCCCCATGCTCATGCCGATGCTTTGCAGCATCTGAAACCAAAACCAGGTTGAAATACCGGCGATGAGGACCTTGGCCCTCCCGTCCTTGGTGCGCAGCCCGGCGTCGACGAGACGCCAGAAGAGGAGTCCGAAGAGGGCAAGCATTCCCAGCGCGCCGATAAAGCCGAACTCCTCCGAGAAGACGCCGAAGATAAAGTCGGTGTGCGGCTCGGGCAAAAACTTGAGCTTGCTCTGCAGCCCTTCCATATACCCGGCCCCGAAGAGCCCCCCGGAACCGACGGCAATGCGGGACTGAATGACGTTGTATCCTGCGCCGAGCGGATCGATCCACGGATCGAGAAAGACGCGTATCCGCATCTTCTGGTACTCGCGCAAGAAACGCCATCCGAACGGCAGAAGCGACGTGAAGATGGCCAGCAGCCCCGCCGGATACCTCCATGGGGCTCCGGCGACCACTATCGCAACGAAGGAGATCACCCCGTAGACCATGGCGCTTCCGGCATCCGGCTGAATCAGCACCAGAATTCCGGAGAGAGCGGGCACGGCGAGCCCTCCCAGAAAAGAGAAAAAATTCGACGGGGGGTATCTGCACAGATGCTTGGCAAGCACCAGAACCAGCGTGATCTTGACGAACTCCGTCGGCTGAAACCTGAAGAAGCCAAGATCGATCCATCGCTGCGACCCCTTGACGGTCATCCCCAGCATCATAACGCTCAACAGGAGCAGCAACGAAAGGCCGTACAGAAGATACGCCTCCCGCAGAAACTTTTCATACCCTATTTTGAGCGTGAGCAAAAAAGCCGCGATCGACACGACGCCCCAGAAGATCTGCCGGGTCGCGAATCCGGCCCCGCGGCCGTCGAAACCGGCGCCGGCGCTGAATATGGAGAGCACGCCGAGCAGGAAGAGCGCGCCGACGGCAAAGATTTGCGCCTTGTCCAGCCCTGCGAGGCTCTCGCCAAGAGAAAGATTTTTTTCTTCCATTATGCGTCATCCCCCGTACGCGGCGTCATGCTCCGCAGCGAGAGTCTGCCTCCGCTCTCACTCTCTCGCCGCCCCAACCCCCCGCTTGATGCGGATCACAGGGATGTTCGCGACGAACGCCACGGACCTGTCCGCACGGTCGAAGTCCATCTCTATCTTGGATGTGTCGATGTCCATATATCTCGTGATCACGGCGATCATATCCTGCCGCAGATTATCGAGCATCTCGGGGGAGATGTCCGCGCGGTCATGAATAAGAACGATCTGGAGGCGTTCTTTCGCCGTCGATTTCGAACCGGACGAGCTGAAAAATTTTTTGAGAAATTCCATCGCCTTACCTCCTCTCCTCTCAGTTCTTCATCCCGAAGAGCTTGCGGATGCCGGCGAAAATCCCCCTGCCGTTTTCCTCGTCGAACTTCGGGAAGGGAACGTCCTGCCCCGTCAGGCGCGTGGCGATCCTCTGAAATGCGAGGGCTGCCGGGGAGGTGTCGGAGAAGGTCAACGGCTCGCCGCGATTGGCGGACTTCACGACGCTGTCGTCCTCGGGGACGACTCCGATGAGACCGATCGCAAGGATGTCGAGCACATCCGTCACGTCGAGCATCTCGCCGTCGCGAACCATCTGCGCGCGCAGCCGGTTGACGATCAGGCGGATCGGCGCCTTTCCCATCGATTCGAGGAGGCCGATGATCCTGTCGGCGTCGCGCACCGCGGGCACCTCCGGCGTGGCGATGACAAGCGCCTCGTCCGCGCCCACGGCCGCGTTCCGGAAGCCGCTCTCGATCCCCGCCGGGCTGTCGATCAGAATATACTCGAACTCCTGCCGGAGAAGGTTGCACAGCTCCTCCATCTGCTCGGAGGAGACGGCGTCCTTGGTGCGGGTCTGCGCGGCGGGAAGCAGGAAAAGGTTGTCGACGCGCTTGTCTCTGACGAGCGCCTGGTTCAGCCTGCAGTTCCCCTCGAGGACGTCGATGAAGTTGTAGACTACTCTGTTTTCGAGTCCCATCACCACGTCGAGATTTCTGAGCCCGATATCCGCATCCACCGCTACGACGCGGTGACCGGAGCGCGCGAGCGCCACCGATAGATTCGATGTGGTGGTCGTCTTTCCCACCCCTCCCTTTCCGGAGGTAATCACGATAACACGAGAATCCACAGCAAGATCTCTCCTTCCCTCCCGATCGTCCTTTCAGGGCGATATTCGGGGGCTTATAACTTCAGTTCCCTCACGACGAGAGAATCGTTTTCCAAGCTGATTACGACGGCCTTCCCCCACCATTCCATTTCCGAGCCGAGAGAGGAGCAGAGCTTCCCTCCGAGGCGCAGCTGCCTGGCTTCGAACTGGCCCGCCGAAATGCTGAACTCGCCGCCGTTCATTCCGGCGTGGACGACGCCCTTGAGCCTGCCGCGGACGAAGACGTTTCCCGAGGCGCATATCTCCGCACCTTCGTTCATGTGCCCGAGGAGCACTACGTCGCCGTCGTGCTCCACCCTCTGTCCGGAGCGCAGAGACTGTATGAGGACGAGCGAGGCGCCTCCGCTCTCTTTTTTCTCGCTCCTCGCGGTACTTGGCTCGCCGGTGGAAAACCCGGATGCACGGAAGAGTTCAAGCGTATCCGCATTGTAGGACATCCAGGAAAGCACGCGAAAATCTCCCGTCCAGGCGAACTCCGAAAGGAAACGGAGCAGGAACGACCGGGAGATCGATCTCCCCTGGAAGTCGAGGACAACCCCGATGCCGCGGGCGAGGCGGGCGGCGTCTCCCGAGAAGGCGAGCGCCTCCTTCAGCAGCTCTTCGTCCGTCTTCTCCTCCGGCAAGATCATTCGTACGCCGTACCCCGTTCCTTTCAGCAGAATTTCGGACGTCCCGCGGCGTTCGGCAACATCCTTCGGATTTTCAAGAGACTCCACGGTTTCAGCCACAGTACCCCCTCCTTCGGTAAAAAAGCTCGCTTCTCCATTATCCGCGCGGGCGGGGTGTGCGGCGAAAAAACCTTGGACCACCACCCGGTCGGCTTCCATCATCTCCTTTTACGGAGTTTTCATCCTGGATTCGGGGACGAGAAGATACGAGAGCATCTCCCCAACCATGGGAGAGGCCACGGATCCTCCGTGAAGCCCGGCCTCCAACATGGCGACCGCGACATATTTCGGGTTGTCCATCGGCGCGTACCCCACGAAGAGCGCGTGATCATCCCCGTGCGCGTTCTGGGCCGTGCCGGTCTTTCCCGCGACCGTGATGCCGAATCCTCCCGCCCTCCGGGCCGTTCCTCTTCGGACAACATAGTCCAGGCCCTTGCGTATGATGTTCATATGGTTCGGAGCCAGGTTCAGTTCGGCAGCCTGCACCGGAAGCCTGTTCGCGAGCCGCGGACGGACAAGCTTTCCTCCGTTGGCGATCACGGCGTACATCGTAGCGAGCTGGAGCGGCGTCGTCAGCAGGAATCCCTGCCCTATGGAGTAATTGACGGTATCACCCCTGTACCAACCTTCCTTGAACCGCGCCTTCTTCCAGTCGGGACCTGCGACGACGCCTCCGGCTTCTCCGGGAAGATCGATTCCCGTGGGCTTCCCCAAGCCGAAAAGCTCGGCCCACTTCAGAAGACGGGTGATTCCAAGTTTCAGGCCGACTTGGTAAAAATAGACGTCGCACGAGTGCTGAAGGGCGGTCGTCAGGTTCACCGCGCCGTGTCCCGAGCGTTTCCAGCAGCGGAACGTACGGTTTCCCAGGGTGAACGATCCTCCGCAGAAGAAGGACGTCGTCGGTGTGACCTCCTTCTCGACGAGGGCGGCGAGCCCGACGAGTATCTTGAAGGTCGAGGCCGGCGGGTAGAGGCCGGCGATGCTCCTGTCGAGCATCGGCTTCTGCGGGTCGGAAAGGAGGGCATTCCACTCCTTCGCCGAAACGCCCCACGAAAGGGGGTTGTTGTCGTACGAGGGCGACGAGGCCAGCACGAGGACATCTCCGTCATGCACATCCATCACGATCAGCGCCCCCCGGTACCCCTTCAGAAGATCGGCCGCCAGGCGTTGCGCCCCGAGGTCGAGCGTCAGATGAAGGTCTTCGCCGCGCCCCGCGGGATATGTATCTATCTCCCGGACCCTGCGCCCTCTGGCGTCCACCTCGACCGATTCTCCCCCGGGCTCTCCGCGAAGAATCTCCTCGTATTGTCTCTCGATGCCGGTCTTTCCGATCTGGTCACCTCCGACGTAGCTCTTCCCCTCCATCTGGCGCAGTTCGTTCTCGTTGATCTCGCCGACGAAGCCCGTAACGTTCGACGCGATGCTCCCCGCCGGGTAGGTCCTTCGCAGGACGGGGATAGGAAAGAGCTGCCGCGGGAACTCGGGATCGGCCACAAGGTCCGCCATCTGCGCGAGGGTGATGTTGGAGACCACGCGGACCACTCTGTAGGGCGCCCAGAACTGCCGTTTGACATCCCGCCGAAGATCCTCCGCCGACATCGGAATCCCGTGACGGGAGAGCAAATGCGCCAGATTTTCCACCATGTCGTCCTTTTCAATATCGAGAGGGTACCCCATGATATCGAAAGTGGTGACGTTCGCCGCCAGCGGAACGCCGTTCCTGTCGAAAATCTCTCCCCGTATGGGGGCGAAACGAATGAACCGGAGGCGGTTGTTCGCCGCAAGACGAACGTACGCATCGGCGTTGACGATCTGGAAAAAGTAAAGCCCTCCCGCGAGCAGAAGGAGAGAAAACAGCAGAAACAGCTTCCATAGAACAAGGCGAAGATTCATCTCCGGTCGATGGTCAGACATCCTGGTTTTTCAACCTCCACGCATAGGCGGCACAGGCAAGGAGCACCAAGGGCACAATATGACTCTGCTGCAAAAGATACGCCCGCCAGACTTCTATCCCCCGCGATCCCCACAGGAAAATTCTTCCGAGCGCTATGGGCATGTTCGCGGACCAGAGAAGAAAACCGAAGAGCGCGATCGTCCTTCCCGAGACCGGGATGGAATGCCAAATCCAGCGGATGAGCATCAACGTCATAACGTAAATCAGCGAGCTGATGCCCGGAAAACCGGTCCATCGCAAATCCCAGAGGATTCCTCCCAGGAATGCGGCCCAGATCACCCGCACCCCGTCCTCGGAGCGGAAGAGCGAGAGAAAGACGAGGACAAGCAAAAAAATCTCCGGGACGAGGACCTTCCCGGCGCCGAGAACCCACAGAAAATCCTGGGCATACCACGCGAGCAGATAGGTCATAACCCGGGCCTCCCCCCGCTCCCCTTCTCCCGCGAAGGAGCGCGCAGGCCGAGAATTTCGAGCGCATAGAGCTGCGAAAGGGACGCTCCCGGAAGAAGCCTCCACGCCGTGTACCCGCCGCTCGTTTCGCGGCGCTCTTCTCCAAGGCTGCCCAGCGGAATCCCCGGCGGAAGCGCCTCGCTGACCATTGCGGTGCTGATGCGCATCCCGCTCCTGAGCATCCTGTTCTCCGGAACGTACAGCAACCAGACCCCCCCCTCGCCGTCTCCCGCGACGACGCCGAGGTCTCTGGTCTCCTCTATGACCACAGGAATCATCAGGGACGACGACGAGAGCAGTTCGACCCATGCGAAGTCATCTTCCGCGCTGCTGACCCTTCCGGCGAGGAATCCGCTTTGCAGCGCGGGAGCCCCCACGACGACGCCGTCGTGCACCCCCTTGTTGATCCGCACCTCGGACCACCATGAGAGAGGTTCCCGAAGCGTGATACGCGCGTATCGAACGAAACCGTCCAGCTCTCTCCGGAGATTGCGGGAATTTTCCATCGACCAGACGAGGTTCAGGCGCTCGTTCTCCTCTTTCAGGTTTTTAAGACGCTCCTGCAAAACATAACGGTCGGCGAACCAAACGGAAAAATTCCTCGCCGTTCTCTCGATGAAAACGGCAGGGTACTCGGGATAGCGCAGAACCTCTCCGACGAAATCGACAGCCCCTCGGAAAAATTCTCTCCGGGGAGCCGCCGCAAGAAGCAGAAGGCTGGCGGCGAGAGCCAAAAGGCCGTGTATCCATTCTCTTTCGCTGTTTTTTTCCGTCATGAGCTGGCTCTCCGCCGGATGCGCCGATTACTTGGACCCCTTCTCCACGGAGAGGAGCACTTTCTTCATGTCGCCGAGATTCTCCAGGATCTTCCCCACGCCGCGGGCTACCGCGAAGAGGGGGTCCTCCGCCACGACCACCGGAGTGTTCATCGCCTTCGACAAGCGCTCCGCCAACCCGCGCAGCTGCGAAACGCCGCCGGACAGAAAGATCCCCTGATCGACGATGTCCTTGGCCAGCTCGGGAGGCGTCTGTTCGAGCGCCACCTTCACCATATCCTCTATGCGCAGCAGAATCGGCTCCAAGGCCTCGCGCACCTCGACCGATGTGACGACGTCGGCCTTCGGAAGGCCATCCGCGAGATCCCTTCCCTTGACGGCCATCTCAAGCTCCTTGTCGAGAGGGAGCGCGGACCCGATGGCGATCTTGACCTCCTCCGCCGTCGTATCTCCTATGAGCAGCGCGTACCGCTGGCGGAGCATGGCGACGATGGCGTTGTCCATCTCCTTCCCGGCGGCGCGGAGCGAGTTCGTCACCACGATGCCGCCGAGAGAAAGGACGCCGACCTCGCTGGTCCCCCCGCCGATGTCGAGGATCATGCTTCCGCGGGGTTCCTGGATCGGCAAACCCACGCCGAGCGCCGCCGCGACGGGCTCCTCGATGACGTACGCCTCCTTGGCTCCGGCGCCGAGCGTGGCGTCGATAACAGCTTTCCGTTCGACCTCCGTGACCTCCGCGGGAACGGAGATCACGACTCTCGGGTGAGAAACGAACGGTTTCCCGCCGTTGGCTCTCCTGAGGCAGTGACGGATCAGTTCCTCCGTCATTTCGAAGTTCGCGATGACGCCGTCCTGCAGAGGCCAGATGGTGAAGACCCCTCCGGGCGTTTTTCCCGCCATCGCCTTCGCTTCGCGTCCGACGGCGATCACTTCCGTCGTCCCTCCCCTGGGGCGCTTCCGTATGGCAACGGCGGAAGGCTCGCTGATGACGATCCCCCGCCCCTTGACGTAGACCACTATATTGGCGGTTCCGAGGTCGATACCGACGTCGCCGCCGAACACTCCCGTAAGATATTTGAACACCTGCTTCAGTCCCCGCTTTCTAAGGCTCTCCGGGGAGAGCGATACCACGGCTCTCACCATTGGCCACGACAAAATGTCCTAAAAGCCGTATATCCAGGATCCTCGTCCTCCGCGACACAAAATCCGTCAGCAGACGGTCTTCGCGGCTCGGCTGCAACGAACCGTCGGGATGGTTGTGCACGAGCACCAGGCCGTACGAATCCATCCGGACAGCTCTCCGTAACAGATATTTTACATCAAGATAGGCGCCCTCGGCTCCCCCGAAGGAAATCCTGTCCACATGAATCACGGATCCGTTGTTCCGGACGTGGATGGCGAAAATGTACTCTCTCTCCTCGAAAGTCAGCTCTCCGGCTATTTCGTCGACGCTCCGCCGCCAATCCTCGCCCTCCTGGACTTCTCTCCTCGACGCTTCGAGGCGCTTTCCAAGCTCCAGGGCGGCAAGGAGCACGCAAGCCTTCGCGTCGCCGAGTCCGGGAAAACCGAGCATCTCTTCCTCGGTGGCCCGCGCCAGCCCTTTTGCGCCTCCGAACTCGTTGAGCACCTCCGCGGCGAGCTCAAGGACATCCTTGCCCTTGCTCCCGGTTCGAAGCAACACGGCGAGCAGCTCCGGGACGGAAAGAGACGAGGCGCCGCGAAGCCGAAGCCGCTCCCGCGGCATCTCTTCGCGGGGCAGCAAAGCCAGCTTCACGCCTTGTCCTCCGGCCAGAACGGGTTGTGGATGCGTTCCGCTCCGATGCTGGTTTCGGGACCGTGGCCGGGCAGCACACGGAGTGTATCCGGAAGCGAGGCCAGGCGAATCAGCGATTCGCGCAGTCTTTCGCCGTTTCCTCCGGGAAGGTCCGTCCGCCCGACGCTGCGTGCGAAAAGCGTGTCTCCCGAAAGCAGGAGCGTGTCCTCCCCGGTATCCGAGGACTCCGATACAAGGTAACAGACACATCCTGGGGTATGTCCGGGGGTCTCCAGGACGGAGATCGTCATGGCGCCGACGGTGAGTTTTTCACCGTCCCTCAGGGTGAAAAAGTTCCTGATTCCCTTGAAATCATACCCCATCCACTCCGCCGCGTTCAGGTCGGGCGAGCGAAGCATCTCCGCGTCCCCCGCGCCGATATAGACCGGGGAAGAAACTTGCTCAAGGAGTTCGGGAACCCCGCCGACATGGTCGAGATGTCCGTGGGTGAGGAGCACCGCGCGGACAACGACATCATGCTCGCGAGCGAACGAGAGAATCTCCGCGGCATCGCCGGCCGGATCGACAAGAAAGCCGTCTCCCGAAGCATCCCGGACGAGATACGAATTCGTCCAGAGAGGCCCCAGGGGAAATCGTGTGTACTTCATCGTAAATCCCTTCCTTTTTTTTCGCATTCGCCCCGGCGCCTCGCGCGGGGAGACTGTTCAGCGAAGGCGACGAACGAAGCCGCCTCCTTTCGCGCGGAATTCAGCGGTCGATGATCAGCGTCACCGGACCGTCGTTCGCGATCTCGACGAGCATGTGCGCCTGAAAAACGCCGCTCTCCACCCGCACGCCCCTCTTGGCCGCCGCGCTCTTGAATTCCTCGTACATTCGGTCCGCGTGGCCGGGCTCTCCGGCGTCGACGAACGAAGGACGCCTTCCCTTCCTGCAGTCCCCGTAGAGCGTGAACTGGGAGACCGCGAGCATAGCGCCCCCGACTTCGAGCAGCGACCTGTTCATCTTCCCCTCGTCATCCTCGAAGATGCGGAGGTTGACGATCTTCTCCGCCATCCAGTCCGCCTCCTGTTCTCCGTCCTCGTCCGAAACGCCGAGCAGGACGCAGAGCCCCTTTCCGATGGCCCCTTTCGTTTCCCCTTCCACGGAAACGCGTGCGGAAGAGACTCTTTGCACAACAGCCCTCATGACAGCGTCACCCCCGTGATACCTGGATCATGCCCTTTACGGCATTGAGCCTGGCAACGATCAAGTATAAGTGTTCAAGATCGCGGACCCGGACTTCCAGCTTCATCCGCGCCTGATTTCCTCCGACGACTCCCGCTTTGATGCCCGTCATGCTTCCGTCCCCGGCGGTAATAGCCTGGGCGACGTCGCCGAAAAGTCCGGCCCTGTCCACCGCTTCGATTTTCAGTCGCGCCGAGAATCTGCGGGTACCGGTCGTTCCCCACGACACGCTGACGCGGCGTTCTTCACGGGAATTTTTGACGTTTTCGCAGTCGGACCTGTGCACGGTGATTCCCCTGGCCCGGGTGGAAAATCCGATGATCGGATCTCCCGGAACCGGCTCGCAGCAGTTGGAGAGAACGACCTGGACCCCGTCCGCCCCCTCGACGATGATATCCGAATCGCCCTTCTTCCCGGAAAACGAGGTGTGTTTCTCCGGCTCGGTTGGAAGTGGCTGTACCGGCGCCTGCTGAGGCTGTGTCTTTCCGGCGAGGCGCTGCGCCACCAGCGAGACGCTCTGATGGCCTCCGCCTATCGCGGCGAGCAGCTCTTCCCCGTTCGAATAGGCCGTGTCCCTGGCGATCTTGTTGAGCAGAGGGAGCAGCTCGTCGAACTCTTCGAACTCGGGAGTCCCTCTCCGCTTGACTTCGCGTTCGAGCAGATCCCGTCCTCGCTGCATCTTCTCCAGACGCTCCGTCTTTTCAAGAGCGCGGAAGTAGGCGCGTATCTTGCTCCTTGCCTTGCTGCTCCGGGCGATCTTGAGCCAGTCTCTCGAAGGGGCGCCCTGGGGCGACGTGATGATCTTGACGATATCCCCGTTCTGCAGCTCGTACCCCATCGCGACGATGCGGTTGTTCACCATCGCGCCGACGCATCGCGTCCCCACCTGAGTATGGATGGCGAAGGCGAAGTCGAGCGGCGTCGATCCTCTTGGAAGCGAAACGACCTCTCCCTGGGGCGTGAAGACGAAGACGTCCGAAGAGAGCACGTCGTCCTTCAGGCGCTCCAGAAACTCCGACGGCTCCGAGCCGTCATGATCCGCTTCGATAGCCTGCCGTATCCACGTCAGCTTCGCGTCGAGGTCGTCGAGCGAAGCGCCTCCCTCCTTGTAGCGCCAGTGCGCGGCGATGCCGTACTCGGCCAGGGAGTTCATATCCCAGGTGCGAATCTGCACTTCGAGCGGCTCTCCGGTCGGTCCCACCACCGTGGTGTGGAGCGACTGATACATGTTCGACTTCGGATTGGCGATATAGTCGTCGAACTGCCCCGGAATCGGCTTCCATATCGTGTGGACGATGCCCAGCACCGTGTAGCACGCGGCGATATCGTCCACCATCACCCTGAGCGCGAGCAGATCGTAGAGCTGCTCCACGGGAAGCTTCTTCCGGTTCATCTTCTCGTAGATACTGTAGAAGTGCTTCGCGCGCCCCTTCACCTTGCAGCGGATTCCCTCCTCTTCAAGCCGGGCGGTCAGCACTTCGAGCGCTTTCTTGACCACTGTCTCCCGTTCGGGGAGCTTTTTCCGGACGCGGCGTCGTATTTCATAGTACATCTCCGGATCGGCGTACTTGAACGCGAGATCTTCGAGCCCGCGCTTCACCTGGTAGATTCCGAGACGGTGCGCAAGCGGCGCGTAGATCTCGAGCGTCTCGCGCGCGATGCGCTGCTGCTTGTCCTTCCGGAGGGCCCCCAGGGTGCGCATATTGTGGAGACGATCCGCAAGCTTGATGAGCACCACGCGGATATCCTTGGCCATCACGACGAACATCTTCCTCAGGTTTTCCGCCTGGTAGTCCTCGAACGACTTGAAAGGGAGCTTGCCGAGCTTCGTCACCCCGTCGACAAGAATCGCCACCGGAGCGCCGAAAGCGCTTGTCAGCTTCTCCATGGTGATATCGGTATCTTCCAGAACGTCGTGAAGGAGGGCGGCCATCAGCGTGACGCTGTCGAGCTGCATATCCGCAAGGATGGAGGCGACGTTGATCGTATGGACAATGTACGGGTCGCCGGTGGAGCGGCGCTGCTCCTTGTGGGCGGCGCCCGCTATTACGAGCGCTTCGCCGAGCTGCATCAGCTCTTCCCTGGAAAGATAGGAGATCACTTTCGACCAAAGCTCGTGCCATGCGAACTTGACCGATATGGCCCTCTCTTCCTCCGGAATCCGGCCGATGTAGCTGTCCCTCAGCTTTCCCGAGCTCTTTCTGTCAAGCTCCGCCGTTCCCCCGGCACGCGAAGAGAACCCCTCGCCGCTCTCGGCCGAGGGGCCTTGGTCGGACGCCGCTCCCGCACGTTCGGGATGCGTCCGGCTTTCCAGAATATTCTCGGTCAGTTTACTGGGGTCCATTTTTCCCTCCGCTCGTCATCTGGAACCGATCGCTCGGAAAAGTTCCGGGTGCGCGTCATTATACGACTGCGTAGTCGACGATGTATTGCAGACGTTCCTCGCCGCGCCAGCAGTCGATCCGGGGGCGGTACACCCATCCGTCCGCCCCGGCGAGCGCCTCCCGTTCGTTCTCCCCGTGAAAGGCGAGAAGACGGATTCCTCCCGCGTCGATCTGGATATGCTTGCCGTCCTTGCCGAGAGGCAGCATTCGCTCCCTTCCCTTGCGGGCGAGGAAAAACATCGGGGGCGGGTTGCCGTTGCCGAAGGGGCCGAGCCTGCACGCTTCCTTCCATGATTCAATGGATATCTCCTCGGGCGCCATCGCGATCGCCGTCACGGACGTCTCCTCGACCTTCATCGAGGAAAGCGCCCGCTGGAGGTCGCGGCGGACCGAATCCCAGTTCTCCCGGGAGACGGAAAACCCAGCGGCGTACTTGTGTCCTCCCCACGCATCAAGTTTCGACGAGAGCGCGGAGAGCACGCCGACCGCGTCCGCGCCCTCGGGAACCCGGAGCGTGCCCCGTATGCCGCCGTTCACAGGGGCCGCAAGCGCCACGGGAGCTCCGGTATTGCCGCATATCCTGCTGGCGACGCCGCTGAGCACTCCGACAGGCCAGGACTCCCCGAGAATGACGTTCGCGCCTCCGGAGAGCACCAGCTCCGCCTCCTGCGATATCTTCAGCGAAAGCGATTGACGTTTCCTGTTCAGCGATATCAGCGTTTCCACCGATTCATCGACGTTCGGGGAACCGAGGAGCACGTTCACCGCCGTGTCGGCGAAGTCCATCCTCCCGGCGGCGTTGATGCAGGGAATCACCTTCATCGAAAGGGTCTCCTCCGTCAGCGCGCTACCCGGACGCGCGATACCGAGCCTTGAAAAGAGGCGTGCGAGGCCCTTGCGCGGCGTTGTCGAGAGAATGTCCATACCGCGGCGAACAAGCGCCCTGTTGAGCGGCGTCAACGGCATGCAGTCGGCTATCGTGGCGAGCGCGACGAGATCCATCATCGACGCGAGACGCTTCCGCGGAAGAAGCGAGTACTTCCAGGCCCACGCCCAGAGGACTCCCGTCGCGCACAGCGCCCTGCCGGCCTCGTTCTCCCCCGGCGCCGACCGGGGCGCGAACGTATGCGGATTCACCACCGCGCCGTGAAGGGGAGCGCCTTCTTCGGGAAGGTGATGGTCGAAGACGAAGACATCGACGCCCGAACGCGCGACCTTCTCCAGAATTTCTCCGTCCTTCGTACCGCAGTCCACGACGACGAGCGTATCCCAGCCGATGTCGAGAAGCCGGTCGAGCACCGACTCGTGAAGCCCGTACCCCTGTTGATGGCGATGGGGAATGAAAAAACGCGCACGTTCGGCCTTTCCCCGGCAGAGCTCCAGGGCGAGCGCGGCCGACGACACGCCGTCAGCGTCGTAATCGCCGTACACCAGCACCCTGCCGAGTGTTCGGAGGTTCCGCCACCGGTCGGCGGCTTCCGCGGCGTTCTCTCCAAGAGACAGGTCCTCGATAAGATCCTCGAAGGGAATCTTTGAATCAAGAAACAGGCTCTCCCGCGCATCCTCCATTCCGGAACGGTCCGAAAGCGAGGGCGCACGCTCATCCCCCGCGGACAGGGTCCGGCTCTTGAGGACGGCGGCCGTCAACAGCGAACACCCTATTCTGTCCGCAAACTCCAGCGTCGAGGAATCCGGCTGAAAAAGACGAAGCGAAGCGGATCGACAGAGCGCCGTCACAGAACTCCGTTCCCCTTCCGCTCCGCACTGTCGTATCCGCTCCGAGCGCAGTTTCCGGCGCGGCTGTCGTACGCACATCTTCTTATCGACTGAAAACACTTCATGCATTTATCCTCGTTTCACAATGCGATCGAACGGAAGACGCGCCTTGGCGCCTCTTCCGCCTGCTCGCCGAGTTTAGGCGCCTGAATTCAGGGGCGGAGCTCATGGGAACGTTCCGCGGAAAAATGCGGAGCCTGCTTTCGAAGTGCCGTGCAGCTCCGCTTCATTTCTCTTCTTTTGTTTATTGTAGTCGGTGAGGATGGAGAAGTAAACTCCCGAAAGAATCTACTTCTCGCCATCGGGCCGGAGCCCGGGCCAGAGCGGAGGAATCTCCTCCTCCGGGAACTCGGCGAGTTTTTTGCCCACGGAAGCGCGCAGGAAGTCGTCCACCCAGCGGAAAACGTCGTGCCGCGCGATCGATTTCCGAAGAAGGCGCATCCGCCGCTTTTTTTCATGGTCGTCCATCGTAAAGCCTTCGGCGATCGCCGCCGCGACGGCGTCCACATCGTACGGATTCACAAGCAGCGCCCCCTTGGCGAGCTGGATTGCCGCGCCGGCGAATTCGCTCAGGACGAGAACTCCCTTCCCGTCTCCCTTGCATGCGCAGTACTCCTTGCAGACGAGATTCATTCCGTCTTTCAGAGAGGTGACAAGCGCCATCTCCGCGCCCCGATAGAGCGCCGCCAGCTCGGCGCGGGGAACGGAACCGTACCGCCAGTGCACCGGAACCCACCGCATCGTCGAATACTCCCCGTTGATCCTGCTGATGAGCAGCTCGATCTCCTGCTTCAGGTCGAGATACTCCCCCACGGACTCCCTGCTCGGGACGACGACCTGCATCAGGCTGAGTTTTTCACGAAGTTCGGGATACAGCTCCAGGCAGCGCTGAAAACCGCGCAGACGTTCGGGAATTCCCTTCGAGTAATCAAGGCGGTCGACGCCGAGTATGTATTTTTGTGCGAACATCTCCCGCTGAATGTCCTTCGAGCGGGAGACCACCTCTTTCGAGGATGCGAGAAAGGCGAACGACCGGTAATCGATGCTGATCGGCAGCGCGCCTACCAGAAAATTACACTCTCCGATACGGACGCGTACAACGTTTCCCCTTCCGGAAGCATGCATCTCCGGAAAGAAGACCTTCAGGCAGTCGAGGAAGTTCCTCCTGTCCCGCATCGTCTGGAAACCGACGAATGCGTAGTGAATCAGCTGCGAAAGAATCTCTTTCCTCTGCGGCATCTTCATGAAGATGTCGACGCTGGGGAACGGGATATGCAGGAAGAACGAGGCTTTGAGCGAGGCTTTTTTCTCGTGCAGCATCTTTCCGAGCGGGATCAGGTGGTAGTCGTTCACCCAAATGAAATCATCCTCCTCCGTATGCTTCATCAGCACCTTCGCGAATTTTCTGTTCGCGGCGAGGTACCCGTTCCAGTAGGAGGGATTGAAGTCGCACCTGCTCTGAAGATCGTGAAAGAGCGGCCAGAGCACGGAGTTCGAGAAACCGGAATAAAAAGAATCCACGTCCTCCTTGGTCAGCATCACCGGAAGCAGGCGGTAGCCGCTCTCCTCGGATACGGGGCCGAGAATTTCCCGGAGCGTCGAAAGAGAGACGTTCTCGTGCGTTCCCGCCCACCCGATCCAAAACCCCCCCTTGTTCTTCAGCACGGGGCTCAGCGCGTTGACCAGGCCGCCCGAAGCCGGACGTCCGATCAGTTTCCCGTCCTCCGTCGAAAGAGACACGGGAAGGCGGTTTGAAACCACCAGCAGACGTTCTTTCTTTTTCATCGTTGAAATTCCTTTCTTCCCTCCGGTTCTTCAGAAGCGCTTCCTCCGACTCTCCGCGGGAAATGCACGCGGCCCGGCGCTCGCTTCCGACTTTCCGGCGAGAGGGCGATCACGCCGTTCCCGAATGCGGGAGGAGGAGTCGCCTCCTCCCGCGGCGACCGCTCAGATCCATCGCTCCCACTCGCCATTCGGCGAATTCAGAGAGATGAGCAGCGACATGTAGCGGCGCAACTGTCCGGTGAGGAGGAAGTTTTCGAGGACGTACTGACGGGCGTTCACTCCCATCCGCTCACGCTTCCATTTGTGCGTCAGAAGATACCGGATGCGGATGGCGGCTCCCTCGGGCGATCGTACGCGGAAACCGTTGAAGCGGTTGATGATCTGCAGGCGGATTCCGCCGACGTCTCCGCCGATGACGGGTTTCTTCTTCCATAACCCCTCGGTCACCGTGAGGCCGAAGCCCTCCTTGGTCGATTTCTGCATCACCACGGCCGCCCCGGACTGCAGGGCGTTGATCGTCCTGTGGGCGTCCGCGGGGAGCAACAGCACGTGAATATCCTGGTCGCCCGCCGCCGCCTCCTGAACCCTGGCGAGCACCTCCCCCGACTCCGGGTCGTCGGTCGCCCCGCCCCCGGCGAGGACAAGTCGAATATCCACATGTTCGCGGGCGATTCTGTAGCTTTCGATAACCCCGAGGGGGTCTTTGAAGCGGTCGAACCGCGAAACCTGAAGGATGACCGGTTTATCCATCGGAATGCCGAGCTCCTCGTAGGTCTTCGCAACCTCGCTTTTCGGCAGCGCGATATTCTTCTCGCTCAGGGGGTCGATACTCGGGGTGATCAGAAACTGCGGGTGCGGGAGCGTCTGGGCGAAGTCGGGAAGCGAGAAGATCGACGCGTCGTAGCCCTCCACGTGCTTCTTGACGAAGCGCCAGACGGAACGGTTCGGTGCGCTGACGTCGATATGGCAGCGCCAAACCCACTTTCCCTTTCTGTTCGGGAAGTACCCGAGCAGCGGCGCGGGCTGCGGATCGTGGATAAAGACGTAATCCGCATCCTCAAGCGCTCCTCTCAGCCTCTCCGCGTTCGTGCGGTTCGTCTCGACGTACGCTTCGATCTGCTGTTCCGGCAGTCCTCCGGGCATCCCCTGCAGAGAGTTGTGAAGCGTCTTCGTGCAGGCGAAAAAGTCGGGGTTTCCTTCGATGATCTCCCAGGAGACGTCGAGCCCGAGCTCCTTCGAGAGCGGGACCATCGAGGAGAGAATCTCCGCCACGCCGCCGCCCTCTTTCGTCGAGTTCACATGGACGATTTTCTTCCCCCGCAGCATATCCGCGATGACCATCAGACTGTCCATGGCATGGAAGCCGACAACCTCGCCGTATTTTTTCAGCATCTCGGACATCGTTATTTCCCCCTTCCGCGAAGATTTTTCTCAAGAAGGGAAACAACCTGCCCCTTCAGCTCGCCGAGGGAGAAGAGATACGAGTCGATCGCGCCGAGCGACTTTCTCATGGGCTCCGTCGCTTCACCGAACTGTTCGAGCCAGAGCGAAAAGTCGTCCTTCCCCTCGGGGGAGCGTCTCCTGCCGTCGATGAAGTGATGAAAGAAGCTCTGACGACTCGCCGTCTTCACCGCAAGAGGAAAATCCTTCAGCGAGGAGACCTCTCGTCCCGTGTCGAACATCATCTTGGTGCAGGCGATGAAGTAGAACTCTCTGTCGCTCTTCTTCCAGCTCATAAAATCGCCGCTCTCGAGCCGTGCGTCCAAAATATCCTCGAGGATGGAGCGCACCTCCTCGAGATCGGCGCACGCTACGGGGTTGATCGCGCTGAGCGCCTCGGCGAGTTCGATATCCCCAAGGCCGCTGTCGGCCCACGAGGCGAAGTCGTTGTTGAATTCGGATTCGGCGATATGAGGGCGCAGCATCCTCCCCCAGAAGTGGTAGTAGATCGAACTGAGCGGCGTTTGCGGAAGCGCGGATCGAAGCTCTCGTATGGATTGCGCGCGCACTCCGGTGCTCAGCGTGAGCAGCGCGCACTCCATGAATCTGAACGGAAGAGTTTTTCCGTGTTCTGTCATTCGTGTGTCCTCCTTTTCCCGGCCGTTCTCATCTCCTTTTTTTCTGGCCATGATAATATTGAAAGAGTATAACACATAAATGCCTTGTTCTACAAATTCTCATGGAAAAAAAGCGCTCGCCTCTATTCCGGCGAGCGCTTTCGAAAGACGGTACTCTAAAAACAGATCGGCGGTTATGCCTTCTGCGGCGCCTTTATCCACCACTCTGCAAGCACGCTGGAGGCGATGTAGATGGAGCTGTACGTGCCGACCATTACGCCGACGAGCAGGGCGAAGGAGAAGCTGCGGAGCACCGGGCCGCCCCAGAGGAAGAGAGCGATAACGGGCAGCAGCGTCGTCAGGGATGTGTTGATCGTCCTGGAGAGCACCTCGTTGATCGAGTTGTTCAAAAGGCCGAGCATGCCGTTCCCGCGCAGCGTTTTCCAGTTTTCACGCACTCTGTCGAGCACGACGATCGTGTCGTTGAGGGAGTAACCGACGATCGTGAGGATCGCCGCGATGAAGGGCGAGGAGATCTCCATGCCGGTAAGGCTGAAGATACCGAGCGTGATGATCGCGTCGTGCATCAGCGCGAGCACGCTCACCACCGCGAAACGGAACTGGAAACGGACGGTGATGTAGGCGAGAATGCCCGCAAGCGCAAGAAAAAGCGCGACGAAGGCTTCTTTCCGCAGTTCGGCGCCGACCACGGGTCCGACCTTTTCAAGCCGCACGGTCTTCATTTCGGGATATTTTGCCCGCAGGGCGTCGACAACCACTTTCCGGGCTTCGTCCTCGTTGGCGCTGATGCGGATAATGACGCCGACATCGCTGTAGGACTGGATCACGGAGTTTCCCTGCCCAACCGACGCCAGGACGTCGCGGACTTCCGCCACGGAGACGCCCTGTGCGAACTCGACCTGCACCACGTTGCCGCCGGTGAAGTCGATTCCGAGATTCAGCCCTTTCGTGAAGACGAGGCCGAGGCTGAGAACGACGCAGACAAGGCTGACCAGAAGCGCGGCCCTGCGATGTTTCATAAAGTCGATGAACATGATTTTCATAGTCTTTTTTCCACCTCTCTTAGGAACGGTGCGCCAGGGAGCTCGTCGCCCGTCCGCCCATGAAGTACTGGAGGAGAGAGCGCGTGACGAGGACGTTGCAGAAGACGCTCGAGACGATACCGATGCTGAGCGTCACCGCAAAGCCCCTGACGGGGCCGCTGCCGAAGTAGAAGAGGACCGCCGCCGCGATGAGCGTCGTGATGTTCGCGTCGAAGATCGTCACGAGCGCTTTCTTGAATCCGGCGTCGATGGCCGCGAGAGGCGTCTTGCCCGCGCGCAGCTCCTCCTTCATGCGTTCATAGATGAGCACGTTGCCGTCCACCGCCATGCCGATGGTGAGCACGATACCCGCGATGCCGGGAAGGGTCAGCGTGGCCTTCAGCGAGATCAGTCCCGCGAAGACAAGAAGGATGGCGACCGCAAGGGCCGCGTCGGCTGCGACACCCAGGAGGCGATAGTACAGCAGCATGAAGAGGAAGACGAGAGACGCTCCAAGGAGGCCTGCGCGAATACCGGAGTTGATGGAGTCTTCTCCGAGGCTCGGCCCCACGGAACGGTTCTCGATGACGTCGACCGCCACCGGAAGCGCTCCGGCGCGCAGCATGATGGAGAGGCGGCTTGCCTCGGCTGCGGTGAAGCGGCCGGAGATCTGGGCGTTTCCGCCGGTGATGCGCTCCTGAACAACGGGAGCGGAGATGACGACGCCGTCGAGGACAATGGCGATCTGCCGTCCGATGTTCTCGGCAGTCGCGGCGTCGAAGAGCTTCGCTCCTTCGGAGCTGAAGGTGAGGGCGACGACTGCGCGTCCGAGGTTGTCGTACTGCGTCCTGGCGTCGACGAGATCTTTTCCGCCGACAAGGACTTTCCCAAGAAGGTAGTATCTTCCTTCGTCCGTCTTCGCGACGACGCCGCCCTCGACGGAGGCCGCTTGCCGCTCAAGGTCGCTCTTTTGGACCTCTATCTGCGCGACGGCCTCGTTCCAGCGCGTCTGCGCCCGTTCGAACTCGGCGTCGCTGCCGTAGTTCTTCCGCTCCGCCGCGGGAGGGATGGGCGACGTCGCCGCCGATACCTGACGAAACTCGAGAAGCGCCGTTTTGCCTATGAGTTCCAACGCAGCGTCCGGATCCTGGATACCGGGGAGGTCGACGATGATCCTGTCGTTCCCCTCCCTCTGAATAACGGGTTCCGCCACACCGTACTGGTCCACGCGATTCCGAAGCACCGCAAGAAGACGTTCGATGCTGTCCTCCGTCACCTTGCTGTCCTCGGTGTCCTTCGCCTGAAGAACGATGTGGGCGCCGCCCTTCAAATCAAGCCCCAGATTGATCCTTCCCTGAATGGGAAAGACCGAGAACAGGGCCGCAAGCACCACGATGGCGACTATTCCAAGCCGCCAGCGGTCTCGTCTCAACATAAGATTTCCCTCCGTTGTGTTCGCAAAATAAGTTGTTCATTCCCCCGCGAAAACACTCCCGCCAACGGGAATGCGGACGGGACGCGAGCGGGGGGGCCGCCTTGCGGCGACCTCCCCGTTTCCCCGCCGCACTCGCGGTCGCATCGGAAAGCGGGCGGGGCGCACTTCAGATCGAAGCGGGAGATACGGTCAGCTCTTCTCCTCTTCCTTCTCCCGTGCAGGCTCCTCCTTGGGGGCCGGAGCGGCGGGCGCGCGCTTCGAAGCCACCGCCGACTTGAGAAGGCGGACCTTCACTCCGTCGGCTATTTCGACGACAAGACTGTCGTCGCGAACTTCACGGATGGTTCCGAAGAAACCGCCGATCGTGACCACCTGATCGCCTCTGGCGAGGGACGAGAGCAGCTCGTCCTGGGCGCGCTGCCGCTTCTTCTGGGGACGAATGATGAAGAAGTAGAAGATGACCACGAATATCGCAAGGGGGAAAAGCATTCCCATGAGACTCCCCTGTCCTCCTGCGCCGCCTGCCGCCTGTCCACACTGCTGTTCCAAAAAAAACGCCTCCTTGATATTGGGGTGCAAGGTTGCTTCGCCTTGCTCGGCAAGACGGAAAACAACCCCGATATTCTATCAAAAAAACTGCTACCGCTCCCGGTGCTTCAGGTAAAAAAGCAGTTTTTCCAGTTCGATCGAAATATCCACGCTGTAGAGCAGGACATTGTCCGGGACGGAGAGCGTGACCGGGGAGAAGTTGAGGATCCCCTTCACCGTTCCCGCGCTCACGACCTTGTCGGCAACGGACTGAGCCGCTCCCGTCGGTACGGTGATGACGACCACTTCGATGCCTTCTTCGCGCAGTACGCGGGGAGCGTCCTCGATGGAGTAGCAGGGCGTTCCCTGGATGTACGTCCCGATTTTCGAAGGGTCGACGTCGAAGAGGGCTTTTATCCGGAACTTTTCGTTCCGGAACGCCTGGTACCCCAAAAGCGCCTCGCCCAGCTTCCCCACGCCGGCCAAGCCGATGGACCAGAGCCTGGGCGACGCGAGGATACCGTCGATATGCTTGAACAAACGATCAACATGATACCCCACGCCTCGCTTGCCTATCTCGCCGAAGTACGAGAGGTCTTTTCGCACCTGACTGGCCTTGAACGAGAGCATCTCCCCCATCTCCCTGGAGGAAATCACTTTCTGCCCCTCGGCCGCGAGCTGCTCCAAAAGACGGTGATACTGGACAAGCCGCTCGACTGTGGGTTCCGCTATCTTCGTTTCCTTCATGTGCGCACATCCTTCAAGAGGTGAGGGCCGGAGGGACCGCCTCCGGCCGGAGTGATCATTCCTTCCAGGCGACGACTTCGATTTCCACAAGGGCTCCTTTAGGGAGCGCGCTCACTTCGACGAAGGACCTGGCGGGGGGCTCTTTCTCGAAATACGTCGCGTAGACGCCGTTCACCGCCGCGAAATCGTTCATGCTGGTCGCGAATACGGTCGCCTTGATCACGTCGGCGAGGGAATACCCGGCAGCCTCAAGAACAGCCTTGACATTGTTCAGGACCTGCTTCGCCTGCTCCGTTACGCCGCCCGGAACGAACTGCCCCGTCGCGGGATCGATGGGAATCTGCCCGGAGCAGAAGAGAAAGGGGCCCGCCTTGATGGCCTGGTTGTACGGCCCGACAGCTGCGGGCGCATCGGTTGTCGATATGATTTTCTTCAAAAAAAACGCCTCCTTTGAGTGAGAAAAATGATTATCGCCCTATCTGTTCGGATTGCCCCTGAACTGAGAGAGACGCGCATACGGAGCGCGGTCGAGCTCCTCGGCGATGCGAAGAAGCTGGTTGTACTTCGCGACCCGGTCGATGCGGGCGGGAGCGCCCGTCTTGATCTGTCCGGCGCCCGTCGCCACGGCAAGGTCGCTGATGAAGGAGTCGTCGGTCTCGCCCGAACGGTGCGAGATGACCGTCGCGTAGCCGTAGCGCTTGGCGAGCGCGATCACGTTGAGCGTCTCGGAGAGCGAGCCTATCTGGTTGAGCTTGATGAGAACGGCGTTGCCCACTCCTTCTTCGATGCCCCTCGACAGCTTCTCGGGGTTGGTGACGAAGAGGTCGTCGCCGACGATCTGGATCTTCGAGCCGAGGCGCTTCGTCATAATCGACCAGCCGGCCCAGTCGTCCTCCGCCATGCCGTCCTCGATGGAGAGGATCGGATAGTCCTTGCAGAGTTGCTCGTAGTAGCCCACCATCTCCTCGGGAGTAAAGGACTTTTTCTCCCCTTCGAAATGATACTTCCCGTCCTTGAAGAACTCCGATGCGGCGGGATCGAGCGCGATCGAGATGTCCTTGCCCGGCGCGTACCCGGCCTTCTCCACGGCCTCGAGGATCAGGTCGATGGCCTCGCGGTTGCTCTTCAGGTCCGGTGCGAAGCCGCCTTCGTCGCCGATGGCCGTGTTGTATCCGCGGGCATGGATGGCCTTCTTCAGGGTGTGGTACGTCTCGACGCCCATGCGCAGGGCCTCGGCGAAGGTCTCCGCGCCGTGGGGAACCAGCATGAACTCCTGGATGTCGACGTTGTTGTCCGCATGCGCGCCGCCGTTGACGACGTTCATCATCGGCGTCGGCAGCGAGAAGGGCCCGAGTCCGCCGATCCACGACCACAGGGGAAGATCGTGGTCGTCGGCCGCCGCGCGGGCCACCGCCAGCGAAACGCCGAGGACGGCGTTGGCGCCCAGCTCGCCCTTGTTGGGCGTGCCGTCGAGTTCGATCAGCGCCGCGTCGACTTCCGCCTGGTCGTCCGCGTCGAAACCCATCAGTTCCGGCGCTATCTTCTCGTTCACGTTGTTGACCGCGTTCAGCACACCCTTGCCGAGGTAGCGCCGTCCCCCGTCGCGAAGCTCGACGGCCTCGTACGTCCCTGTGGACGCCCCCGAAGGAACAGCGGCTCGTCCGGACGCGCCGCTGTCGAGCCAGACTTCGACCGCGACCGTCGG
>WPCG01029040.1_pt1 | contig 22659 bp, 17 predicted proteins | sample 5403311 | NCBI WGS metagenome assembly WPCG01 (sample SAMN12869467, study PRJNA574797) | sludge metagenome | isolation source: wastewater treatment of Control | place: China:Beijing | collected 2019-05-17 | reverse complement strand
TGTTACTCTCCATATCGATGATATCTTTATTTCTCAGACCTCAGCGGTCAAAATAGCGCTATTTCCAAAAATGTCAACCACCTTGACGCAGACGGGACCAAAGGCGGAGCCAATGGCTTCATAAACGGTTTCAATCCCGTCGTTTCCCTTGCACAGGTAAGCGTCAGGCTTGTTTATTCCATCCTCGCAATTACAGTCTATGCTCCAATAGGCAATGAACTGTAAGGGATCCTCATCCCTAATCTTTTTTATGACCGGCAGGTACTTTTCTTCTACAGGCAGTTGATCCAGAGAGTAGGTTCGGTAATCGGTGAGTTCAACCCTCAGAATCTTTTTATCGGAAAGAGGATCGGGCAGAAGAGAAATATCCGCCTGGACGCTCCCCTTTTCCTCCGCCGCCGTCACATCAGTCGCCTCTTCATAAAGGGAGTAGACGGCGCCGCCCCGGATCAGCCTTTTATGAGCATTGATGGCGGCCAGTCTGCCCACATCGCAGGAAATCCACTTTCTGCCCATTTTCTCCGCCGCCGCGGCCATGGTGCCGGATCCGCAAAAGAAGTCGGCGCAGAGATCCCCTTCCTTCGTACAGCTCTCCAGTATTCGCTCTATGAGAGTTTCGGGTTTTTGCGTCACATAGCCTGTGCGCTCCGCCGAAGTTCTGCCCACCATATCCAGCTGCCATACGTCCTTGCGGTTAACCATGGTATACCAGCCCAGCTCATCCCGGTACTCTTTAACCCCCTTAAAACGATAGGGCTTATAACCTCTGTTATAGGATTTTTCCTGTCGGGGTACAAAATAATATTTATCGGACTTCCCATAGAACAACAGAGTGTCATGCTTTCGGGCAAAACGCCTTTTGCTGGCTCCTCCCGACTTATATTGCCAGACGATCTCGTTAACGAAGTTTTTCTCACCGAAAATCTCGTCCATCACAACCTTTACATAATGGACCGCATGCCAGTCCAGGTGCACCCAAATACAGCCGTCTTCCGCCAGAAGCTCCCTCATTATCATCAGCCGAAGAGCGAGCATTTTCAGGTATTCTTCCATGCCCTGCTCCCAGGTGTCGCTGTAAGCCTTCTGCTTCATAATGGGGATTGTTTTGGTCTTATCCGAACGCAGCTTGATTTCAGCGCCGTATTGGGCTTTTGTGAAAAAGGGAGGATCCACATAGATTAGATTCAGTTTACCGCCAAGTCCTTTTTCATCCATCAGAAACTTCATGAAGCTCAGGTTGTCTCCCCTGGCCAGAATGTTTCCCGAAAGCCGGGGATCTCCGCTTTCTTTTCCGGTAAGCTCCTTTAGCGCATAATTCCCCCGATGAGAAGCCGCCATGATTTCCTCAAAGGCTTTTCGGCTCTCATCCATGATTTTTGGAAGCTTCATAATCAGACTCATGACATACTCCTTCCCTCGCCGTTATTTCAGCTATTTCAGAATATCGATAAGATCCTTTCTTCCAACCCGTTCCAACGCTTCCTTTACCAGCGGTCTGTTCTCCTTTTTATGAAAATGCAGCAAGGCCCGCTGCAGCTTTTTCTCTTTCATATCTTTAGGCACGTAGACCTTTTCCCCTGTCAGCGGGTCCATCTCCGTATAGTACATGCAGGTTGCCAGAGTACCCGGCGTGGGATAGAAATCCTGAACCTGATCCGGAACGAATCCGCTCTTTTTAAGGTAGAGGGCAAGCTCCACCGCATCCTCAAGAGTGGCTCCGGGGTGGGAGGAAATAAGGTAAGGGATCAGATACTGCTTCTTGCCTATCCTCTCATTGGTCTCTTTATATTTCCTGGCAAACTCGTCAAAGACCTCTTTGGGAGGCTTTCTCATTCTGGACAACACTCCCGGCGATATATGCTCCGGCGCCACTTTAAGAGTGCCGCTGATGTGGTGTCTGCAGATTTCCTCCAGAAACTCGCCGCTCTTGTCAGCCATAATATAATCGTAACGAATACCGGAACGAATGAATACCTTCTTGACCCCCGGCAGCTTTCTTACCTTGCGCAAAACACTTAAATATTCTTTATGATCCACATTCAGCTGCCCGCAGGGCCGGGGATAGAGACAATCCTTCTCCTTACACACGCCTAACCTCAGCTGCTTCTCACAGGCAGGAGCTCGAAAGTTGGCGGTAGGACCGCCGATATCGTGAATATATCCCTTGAAATCTCTCCTCTTCGTCAGGGATTCCGCCTCCTGCAGGATGGATTCTTGGCTCCGCCCTCTCACCTCCCGGCCCTGGTGATAGGTCAGGGCGCAAAAAGCGCAGCCGCCGAAACATCCTCTGTTGGCAACGACGCTGAATTTCACCTCTTCAATGGCAGGAACACCTCCCGCCTCATCATACATAGGATGCCAGTTTCCTTCATAGGGCAGCTGATACACATCATCCAGATCAATGGATTCCAGCGGCGGCATAGGCGGATTTACAACCACGGCGAAGTTGTCGCCGTAAGGTTCAACCAGGGTCCCCCCGTTAATGGAGTCATTGTTGACATACTGCAGACGAAAGCTCTCTCCATAGGTTTTTTTAGATTCGCTCACAGCTTCGAAGGAAGGGAGCAGTGTAACCTCCTGTCCGGAAAAAGCCTGCCGCGGGTTCTCCTTTGGAATCGCCGTTCTATAAGCTGTTCCGCGAATCCAGGAAATGTCTTTGACGCCGATACCGCTGTCCAGGGCCTCGGCAATCTCCACCATGGCCTTTTCGCCCATTCCGTAGATCAAAAGGTCTGCTTTGGAATCCAGCAGAATAGATCTGCGCAGCTTGTCCTCCCAATAATCATAATGAGCCAGCCTTCTCAGACTGGCCTCGATGCCGCCGATAATGACGGGCACATCCCCATAGGCCTCCCGGGCCCGATTGCTGTACACGATGACAGCCCGGTCGGGCCTGCGGCCCGCCTGGCCTCCCGGCGAATAGCTGTCGGACCTCCTCCTGCGCTTGAAAACCGTAAAGTGATTCACCATGGAGTCCACATTTCCGGAATTGATGAGGAAACCCAGCCGCGGTTTCCCGAAACGCCGAAAGTCCTCCGCGCCGCGCCAGTCAGGCTGGGACAAAATCGCTACCCTGTACCCCCTGCTCTCCAGCACCCTGCTGATAATGGCGTGGCCAAAAGAGGGATGATCCACGTAGGCGTCTCCCGTTACCAGCACAAAATCGGGCTGTTCCCAGCCCCTGTCCTTCATATCCTTCTTTGTCACCGGTAAAAACGCCAATTATAACCTCCTGGCCTATATGGGAATATATCTCTTATAATTATAATCACAGTTTTATTTACAATAAAGGGCCTGTGGAGCATATCTCCGTAGAGAGCGTGATCCTATCAAGGCTTTTATGCGCACATTTGTTAAGGCGCATCAAAAAGTCGTCGCGAACCTAGGGGATATGAGCCACAGGACCAATTATAACTTTATGTGTTACCTGCTCCCCTTATCGTAGGGAACCGCCACGGCTTTCGGTGCTTGGGAGGACTTGGAGCTGAAGGCCAGAACGATCAAGGTGGCGATAAAGGGTATCATCTTGTACACGTCGCTGGGTATCTGCGCCGAGGACAAAATGGGTATTACGGAATAGGCTGAAGCAATGGTCTTCATAAGCCCGAAGAAGAAGGCTGCGAACAGAACCCTCAAAGGCTTCCACTGGCCGAAGATCATTACCGCGAGAGCCAGGAATCCGTAGCCGGACACGGTGGCATTGAACTGGGTGGATGTGGGAATTACGAATACCAGACCTCCCAGTCCGGCCAAACCTCCTGATATGGCTACCCCGGCGTAACGCATTCTATACACATTAATGCCTACGGAATCCGCTGCATGGGGATGTTCGCCGCAGGCCCTGAGCCGCAATCCGAACCGGGTTTTATAGAGCACAATCACAGAGATTACAAGTATCAATAACCCGATGTAAGTGGTAATATACGCGTTTCGGAAGAAAAGGCCGCCTATGACGGGAATGTCTCCCAAAACCGGTACCGATGAAATCCGGAAGGTGTTCACAAAGGTGATCTGCTGCACGCCGTTGTCCTGAATCATACGCGCTACATATATGGCAAAGGCCGGAGCAAACATATTTAACGCGGTACCGCTGATGATCTGGTCCGACTTCATATTCACCGACGCGTAAGCGTGCAAAAGGGAAAAGACAACTCCCGTAGCCACCGCGATGACAATGGCAACCAGCAACAGAGATTGCCCGCTCATGGTCCCATGCATCCTGTTGATGAAGAATATGCTTGTAAAAGCCCCCATGATCATCATACCGTCCAGAGCGATGTTGGTGACGCCGCCCCGCTCGGTAAACACTCCTCCCAGAGCTACAATGAGAAGAGGGATCGAGAAAAACATGGTCTGTTGAACGACTAAATAAAGAATATCCATTAGTTGTCCCCCCTCTCCTGCTCAGATGCGCGAATCTCTTCAGGATCCGGCTGCCCACCGCCTTTTTTCTCCGCGGCGTTGATTCTCCACTTTAAAAGTCTGGGTAATATGTTTCTGAAAATCAGTGCAAAGGCGCTGAAGTAGATAATGCAGGCTACGATGATGTCTATGATTTCAGGCACAAAGTCCAGAGTCTGCAGGTAGTTTCCTCCCAGAGTAATATGGGAGATAAAAATGGCGGAAAAGATTATGCCGATGGGGTTGGACAATCCCAGCAGGGCAACGGGAATACCGTTGAACCCTTCCGCGGCCAATACGTCTACGGGCTTGATATGACGTCCGCTGGCTCCTGAAAGATAGAGAAGCCCGCCTCCCAGCCCCGCTAAAGCGCCGGCGATGACCATAGAGAGCACAATGCTTCTCTTTTCATTGATCCCGGCATATTTGCTGGCGCTCTGATTGAATCCGCAGGCTTTAAGCTCGTAACCGAAGGTAGTTTTATTCAACACGATGAACATGATAATAGCTACGCCGATAGCGATGTAAATCCCGCAGTTCACCGTGGACAGATCCAGAACGCCGGAAGATCCTATTCGGTTATAGAACACTTTATCCAGCCCGGCCTTTGGAAGCACCGCCGATTCCGCCACGTTCATGGAAAGGGCCTTTCTCGAGTCGTACACCGTGGTCTTCACCAGGAAGTTGGCCAGATACATACCTATATAATTCATCATAATTGTAGAAATAACTTCATGTACATTCAGATACGCCTTCAGCAGGCCGGGGATCAGCGCCCATAAGCCTCCAACCAAAGTGGCGGCCAACAGAGCCACCATCCAATGGAAGGGAGCCGGTATAAAGGTCCATTTTACGCCGATATAGACGGCGGCAAAAGCTCCCATGATAAATTGACCGGCGGCTCCGATGTTGAACAGACCGGTCTTGAAGGCAAAGCCCACGGAAAGCCCTGTAAGAATCAGGGGCGTGGCAAAATACAGAACCTGCCCCACACCCTTGGCTCCTGTAGAAAAGCCTCCCTTTAAAATGATAATAAACCCGTCAAAGGCCTGAGGCGCGTTGCTGATAAGAAGTATGATGAGTCCGAAAAGCAATCCGGCCAAAATAGCGACGACGGAAGACATGGCATTGTTAAATCCACGGATACCCAGCAGTTTCTTCAACACTATCATACCGCCTCCCCCCTTTCATCTCTTTTCCCGCCGGCCATGTACAGGCCCAGCTCCTGGAAAGTGGTGGTTTTAGGATCCAATTCTCCCACAATCTCTCCTTCATAAATAACCAATACTCTGTCGCTGACGTTCATAACCTCGTCCAGCTCCAAAGAGATGAGAAGGACGGCTTTGCCTTCATCCCGCTGTGCAATGAGCTGCTTGTGAATGTATTCGATGGCCCCCACGTCCAGGCCTCGGGTCGGTTGAACAGCCACCAGAATCTCGGGACCAAGATCAATTTCCCTGGCCACGATGGCCTTTTGCTGGTTGCCTCCGGACATGCTCCGGGCCACAGTTCTCGCCCCCTGGCCGCTGCGAATATCGTATTTATCGATAAGGCACTTGGCATACTCATTTATTTTCTGGAACTTCAAAAATCCTCGTTTTTGAAAGACAGGGGTATAGTAACATTTGAGCACCAGATTTTCTTCCAGAGTATAATCCAGAACCAGTCCATGTTTATGCCGGTCCTCCGGAATATGACTCATACCCTCCGCGTTGCGGCGGCGAATGGAATGATGGGTTACATCCTTTCCATTGATGAGAATCTGCCCCTCCTCCGCCGGCTGCAAACCTGTGAGAGCGTAGACAAGCTCCGATTGGCCGTTTCCGTCAATACCCGCGATACAGACGATCTCACCTTTCCGCACAGTAAAGGATACATCGTTTACTGATTTTTTTGTATGGTGCTTGCCCCCCACAGTCAGCCCCCGAACCTCCAGGGCCGGCGCGCCGGGATCGGCGTCGACTTTTGTCACCGAAAAATCAACCTTGCGTCCCACCATCATCTCGGACATCTCCTCTTTAGAGGTAGTTGCCACATCGATGGTTCCCACAAACTTTCCTTTGCGCAGCACGGTGCAGCGGTCCGCTACCTCTTTGATCTCGTACAGCTTATGGGTGATAAAAAGGATGGATTTGCCTTCGGCGGCCAAATCCCTCATGATCTTCATCAGTTCGTTGATCTCCTGGGGAGTGAGTACCGCAGTAGGTTCGTCGAAAATCAGGATTTCGTTGTCCCGATAGAGCATCTTGAGAATTTCCACCCTCTGCTGCATCCCAACGGTAATATCCTGAATCAGGGCGTCGGGATTTACGGAGAGACCGTACCTTTGAGAAAGCTCCACCACTCTTCTCCTGGCTTCTTCCATATGCAGAAACCCCTTCCGGGTGGTCTCCACCCCCAGGATGATATTCTGCAGCACCGTAAAATTATGCACCAGTTTGAAGTGCTGGTGCACCATGCCGATCCCCAGGGCGTTAGCCGCATTGGGATCGTTGACCTTAACTACTTGTCCATCCTTTTTTATGACGCCTTTTTCCGGTTGGTAAAGGCCGAAGAGCACGCTCATTAGCGTGGATTTTCCCGCGCCGTTCTCGCCGAGCAGCGCATGAATCTCACCCCTTTTTAACTGGAGAGTGATATCGTCATTGGCTATAATTCCGGGAAACTCCTTTGTGATGTTCAGCATTTCGATTACATAATCCATATGTTGCCCTCCATTTTCGGGGTTTCTCTATACTTAGATAATTATACAATAATGCAGAGGAAAAATAAATCACAAATCATATATGCCCATCCGGTTTTGACGGCAAACAGCAACGGACCCTTTATTTGGGTCCGCTGCAAGTATTTCATTGATATGAAATCCGATCTTATATGTATGGATTTTCCGGAATTACTCCACGAAGGTCCATTTGACGATCTCCAGTCCCAGGTCAGCCAGGGTCAGCTCGTTTCCGCTGGCATCCGTATCCTTTTTAAGCTGGATATTTCCGGCCACCAGATCGGCATAAGCCGCATCGTAATCTGCCTGAGAGAAGGATGCAAACTTGGAGGTTTCCATGGGCAGCTGAACGCCATCCAGGTCAGCGCCGTAAACAAGGCCCTGGCCTCCCGGGAATTCCCCGTTATAATACGCGTCCAATGCGGACTGTACAGAAGCGGCCAGCCCCTTCATAGCGGAGGTGATAACCGTCTCGGATTCTATGCTCTGGTCTACGTCGACGCCGATAACCGCCTTTCCTGCGGCTTCCGCCGCGGACATGACAGAGTTGCCTACGAGGCCGCCGGCGGCAAAGATAACCTCAATACCTTCGGCGTACCAGGAGGTAGCCAGGGTCTGGGTTTCCGGTGTAGCGTCAAAGTTGCCGGTATAGTGATATTTTAGTTCGATGCTGTCAATACCAAGCTCGGCAGCTGCCGCTTCGGCGCCCTGGGCAAAACCGTACCCGAAGCGTACTACCGCGGGAACAGCCATTCCGCCCATGTACCCTAATTTGGTGTAGCCGTCTTTTACAGCTGCGTAACCGGCCAGATATCCGGACTCTTCTTCCGCGTAGACGATACCTACCACATTGTCATTGGTGCGGTAAGTGGGGCCTTCGGGTTTGCTCCAGTCTCCGTCGTTGGGGTTGCCGTCGATGAGGATAAAGTAAATATCCTCATACATATCCTGGGCTTGATAGATAGGTTCCTCGAAAAGGAAGCCCGGCGTGACAATTATCTTGGCTCCGCCTTCAACAGCCAGCTGGATGGACGCCAGATACGCGTCGGTAGTCTGCTCTGTGGGCTGATAGTACTTATGGGTTTTCCCATTTTCTTCTGCGTAAGCTACGATACCTTCCCAGGTACCCTGATTGAAGGATTTGTCGTCGACAGAACCGATATCGGTAATCATCGCGATCTCGTGTCCGCCGGCAGGTTCTTCGTCATCTCCGCCGGGAGCGGGTTCGGTTCCGCCGCATGCCGCGAAACTCAACACCATGACAAATGCCAACAGCAATACTAAAAATCTCTTCATTTGCTTTTCTCCTCCTAATTGTTCGTTAATACTAACCTGAGATTCGTTAATACTAATCTGAGATTAGTATAAGCATTAATGAACTTCTTACATTATACTCCAACATTGGTAGGGTGAAAAGTAGATTTTTACAATTTGGTTACAATTCGGTTACAGCGGTCCCTTTTTTACACGGTATACTATGGTAATATATCCTCAGGAACCTGAAATTCTTCAAATTGCTCCCTGTTTTCAGGAACGTAAAGATTCCCTGCTAAAATGGCTGAAGCGTACTTATCTGCCAGCGCCTTTACCTCCGGACTTAAGTTTCCCGCCTCGTCCGAATAGCCTACTGCCTCAAAGTCCAGACCGAACTTATAGATCCCGCCTTTAAAAGTTCCTTCCATAAAGCTTTGAATTGACAGGTACACACCGTTGTCCACCCGCTTAAACATGGAACAGAGCACCGCCTCCGGATCGATGTCCGATTGGTCGCGGTCTATGCCGATAACCCATACGCCGTTTTCGGCAGCGGCTTCAATCACTCCAATACCGCATTCTCCCGCGGCGTGAAAGATCACGTCGGCCCCCTCGCCAATCAGAGTCAGCGCCGCAGCCCTTCCGTCCTCCACGTCGTCAAAACTGTCCGTATACTCCGCCACCACTCTTGCGTCCGGGTTGATTGCCTTAACGCCGGCCCGGTAGCCAAACTCAAATCCTTCGGCGGCTTTGCTTTCCACGCCCCCTACAAATCCAAGAGTATGGGTTCTCGTAGTCAGGGCGGCGATTACACCCATGAGAAAAGCCCCCTCCTCTTCTTTAAATGAAAGGCTCATCACATTGTCGGAAGCTTCCTCTTCCGAATCTACCACAGCAAATAAGGTATCGGGATTTTCCTCCGCAATTCCCTCCAGTTCGCCGGCGTCGATATCGCCTATGGCGATGACGAGGTCTGCTCCCTCCAATGCTGCGGCGGATACGGTTTCCGTATATTCGTCCCTTGTATGGACTTCTTCTATGGTGACCTCAATCTTATAGTCGCTGGCTGCTCTCAGGACTCCGTCGTAAGCCAGGTCATTGAAGCCCCCGTTTCCCAGACGCCCTTCTGCAGTGACCATAACCACTTTGGGCAGCGGATCGGCAGGCGCGGCGTTTGTCATCTCGCAGGCCGTACCGCCAAGAAGCACCAAGGCTGCCAGGCACAGCAATAAGCTCTTTTTCATAAGTTCCTCCGGTTATCAAGTTCAAGCGAGCACTTTGCGAATACGAGCTCCGCTTCGCCTGAATGCAAAATCTAAAGTAAAAACTTAAATTGTATTATACAATAAAAAGGCTTTTCAATCAAGGTTCAGGGGGCTGCGGAGCTCTGCGGCAAGGGTTGAAAACACACTGTTTACTCTTTGTAAAGAAATCTTAAGATGTTTAGCGCCCCGGGGGACGAACCCGCGGGGCGCAGATAATAATATATAGAAATGGACTTATTTTAAAGCCTCTATTCTACTTCAGCATATCCGCCAACTTCAGAATATTGGCCGTTTCTTCCGCCATCAGAGACTTCAGAATCGCTCTCTGGGCCTCTATAGCTTTGCTGTAAATCGCGATCTCCTCTGCAAAGTCTCCATCGGTCTCTTCGTATTTCAGAAACAGAGAGCGAGTGGCTTCCGACACTTCCCCAGGTACAAAGGCCTTGTTGGTCCCCCAGAACAAATTGTCCTGATTGTCCTTGCCGTAGAACATATCGTAATGTATGTCCATGACCTCGGGGCTGAAGTACATCTCATACCATTCGAAAACGTTATTGACAGCCCATGCGTATTCATCCACCGCGGTGACCACATCCTCCTCTTCAAGGGCGGCAACCACAGCTTCCATCAAGGCGATATTTTCCTGGGGAGCCTCATGGGGTACCAGGGGCTTTTCGTACATCAGGCCGAGAAGAGCATCCTGAGCAAATTTAAATATGCCGAGAGTCTTCTTGTTCAGTGCTCTTGCCTCCGCCCGGATTGCGTCGATGTCCCCTTGATCTGCTCCGGCTTTGACGGCCTCGACGTAACGGATATTCACATCCATAACTGCCTCTTTTGCCGCGGCGGACGCGCTGTCAAGTTTTTCTACAGCTGCTTTATAAGCCGCCACATCAGCCCCCGCCGCAAGGGAAGCCTCTTCATCCAGAGTGGCGGTAAGCCGGTCAACCTGGGATGTGTAGTCCAGATAAAGGGCCGGCATCTGGTCTATGAAAACAGCCAGGGCTCCGTAGAACTCTATGTTGAAGTTGGCTACATTCTCATTGTAGGTCTCCGCCGTATCGAAGTTGGAGTGATAGTAATCATAGTAGAAGGGGAATACGGTCTCCATATCCCTTTGCAGCAGGAATCCGTTGACGGTAGACGGGACTCCGGCGACATAGTAGGAGAAGTCGTCGGAATAGGTGTAGGTCTGATAGCCTTCCGTCAGAACGCCATCGGGGAAACAGCCCACGGGTTTAGGAGCGAAATCCTTATTGACAAAGGTATCGATGAGGCTGTACATTTCCGGAGCGGAATATACGCTGGTATAGGTATCGAACTCGTAGGCAGGCAGTTCAAAGTTGATGAAGGCCAGAGTCTTTCCCGCCCACTCGGGATACACTTCATTTACCATGCGCCAGGCGCCGATGGTCCAGTCGAACTGGGTGTAAATGGCTCCCCATTCCTCCGCGCCGTGCATAACGAATACGATGTCGTTTTCCGGAACATAGCCGGAGTCCTTCATGGCTTTTGCGATAGCCAGCGCTACTCCTACAGCCATGCTGTTATCCTGGAACCCCTCAAAATACATATCGTAATGAGCACCCACTATAATCTGCTGGTCGGAACTCCTGCCTTTGATCGTTCCTACGATATTATAAGTGGTCCCGCCGGGCTCTACTACGTTGTCCACCTTCAGGGTCCCGACGACGCTGCCCTTTTCCTCGATCCGGGCTTTTATGTACTCCGCGTCGTTCTGCGTGATGCTCACGCAGGGAATGCTGACAGGCCCGCAAATATCATTTGCGTTATAAGCATCTTTGCTGATTTGAGAGAAACCGCCGACAGATGAGTTCATAATAGCAGCGGCTCCCTGGAATTCAGCCTCCAGCATGGGATAGGTGATCCACCAGTTAGCCCTCATATCGATGTCCACCAGGACGATCTTTCCTGTGACATCCCCTTCGTAGGCATCATAGTCCCACATGGTGCCGTCTCCAAGGTAAATAATCTCCGCGGTTATGCCTTCCCTGGGCGTGGAGGCGGTAGCATAGGAATGGGGTTTGATGACCCGGCTGTCACCGTCCAAAGTCAGTGTAGCGTCGTTAAACTGCCATTTGTCCACGTCGGCGGCTACCTTTGCCGTCTCCGCCAGGCCCATTTCCTTCATCACGGAAAGAAGATAATCCGCCGCGGCATGTTCCGCGTCGCTGCCTGCGGTTCTCGTACCCAGGCTTGAGGAATGATATTTTGGATTCTTAGACAACTCAATAGCGATGTCGTAAGCAAAGTCCGGATCTACCGCTTCCAGATAGGCATCCATCACTCCGCTTAACTGCGTGTTCAGATCGTGTAATGCCTGATCCCAGGCTGTGGCTTCCGGTTCGGGTTCAGGAACCGGCGCCGGAGGCGGAGTTGGCACGTCCGTTTGAGGGATTAGGATTTTCTGATTGGGGAAGATAAGGTTGGGATTGGTCAGCTTGTTGTGTTCGGCAAGCTTTTGCCACGTCGTATCGTGCTGATCCGCGATCCTCCACAGCACGTCCCCCTGCTTGACCGTATAGACGGTATCCGCAAAGGCAATTCCAAAATTAGCTGCGATTAGGGTCATTACGAGAAGAACACAAAGAATTTTCCTGTTCAAAATAACACCTCCCATGAAAGAAAAACAACGATTCCCATGACTGCCAACAGCGGCAGACAAGCTTTTTAGAGGCAGCCTGAAGGATTTAATATATTATAACGCAATCAGGGGATTTTTTCGACTATTTAAAATTTTCTTTCATTCCCGCGACCAGCCGGGAGGTAAAAAATCCCCTTAAAGGCTTTGCCTTCAAAGGGATTTCTTATGTTTTTTACTTGTCAGTTTTAGTCTTGTCGGGCGATGTGTGGGCATCTCCCTTGGTTCGGGCGGCACGAAGGCCCCCTCTATACTTCGTTGACTACGGGCGAATGAACATCTGCACCCAGTAGCCGGTACCATTGCTGTCGGTTACATAGCCGACGCCGATTTCTGTAAAGTTGGAATTCAGAATATTAGCTCTGTGACCGGAAGAATTCATCCAGCCATCCATTACCGCCGCAGGGCTCCTGTAGCCTTTTGCGATGTTCTCACCGGCTGCGGTATAGCTGATCCCGAAAGATTTCATCATATCAAAGGGAGATCCGTATGTAGGAGATGTGTGGGCAAAATAGTTATTATCCCGCAGATCTGCCGCTTTTGCTTCAGCGACTCTGGAAAGCGCTGTATTGAACTTCAGAGCGGGAAGCCCCTGAGCCGCTCTTTCCTTATTTACCAGATCCGCCACCTGAGATTCATAGCTTCCCGTGGGGTTGCTATTGTTATCAGGTTTGGACGGTTCTTGCGGTGTCGAAGGGGTTTTGGGCTCTTCCGGAGCTTTCGGTGTGGATGGGTTTGCCGGAGCTTTCGGCTCTTCCGGGACATTCGGTGTCACGGGAGCCGCAGGCTCTTCCTGTGTATCAGGAGCAGAGGGTTCTGCGGGAGCGGTGGGCTTTGTGAAGGTCCAGTTCGTCCCGTTCTGCACGACGGTCAGCTTACTGCAGGTATTCTTCAACATCTGGAGGTCAAAACTGTTTTTCAGATTCGACACATTATTTTTAGAGCATAGGCTCTCAAGTTGTTCCACATTGATTTTTAAACCGGCCTGTCCCAGATTGCCGTAGCAGGGCCGTTCCCCTGCAGACGCCATCGAGGGCACCACCATTATAACTAACATGCACAAGACTAAAACATATTTGATACTTTTTTTCACGCAAATACACCTCCGTATTCAGTATCCCGGGATCATTGTTCCAGACCCCAACTTTTATCGAATCGCATTGTACGATTTGATAAAAGTTAGTATAGAACTTCTTTCTGTTTAAAAGAACCCCTCAGATTCTTCCATTTGCAAATTCTCTTCTTCCCTTTAAACGGGGTGGTATTTGTGTGCCATACTAAAATTTGGTTTTGAACGCCAAAAGAGTAACGAGGCAAACGACCCTCTGCCTCGTTACAACTCGTTACAACTGGATCGTTTTTAAAACCTGGTCCGTATCGCTCAAATCCGGAAAATAATAGTTCGGATTGCAGGCCAGCAGGGATTCTTCATCCGCCCAGCCGGTGCCCACGGCGATGCTCGTAATACCTAATTTTTGCGCACAGAGAATGTCGTAGACGCTATCCCCGATCAAATAAATCCGGCTCTTTAAATATAGGGTTTTATGTAATTCTTCCGCCGCTCGAATGCAAGTCTCCGCCGCGTCCCATTTTTCTCCGGGTTCGTCTCCAAAGCCTCCGAAAGTAAAGTAGTGGTCCAGCCCTACGGAATTTAACTTTGTCATTGCTCCAACCCGCAGGTTGCTCGTAAGCAGAGCGTTTTCCGCCTCGCTGCTCCTGTGAATGACATCCAAAATCAGGGGAATCCCGGGCAGAACCCTTTTTTCTTTGTTGTTATAGAGAACGTCCGCCAATACTTTCTGGTAGCGCCGGATGATTTCAGGCAGCTGCTCTTTTCCGATGCCGTGTGAACTCATGATACCTTCCAGTATCATAGAGTCCATAGCGCCTCCTATATCGGAGCTTCCAAAGGCGTCTTCTATGCCATAAAGCTCTCGAAATGTACGATTCAGAGCCTTTCTTCCGTCGCTGCCGCAGTGAAGCAAAGTACCGTCGATATCCCAGAGAATTAATTTCTTCACCGCCATTAATCTACGATTTCACATCCTCCTAATATTTCGCAGCCCTTGACAATATCACCCAGCTCATCCAGGTCAGCGCTTACGCTTACGATGAAATCGAGATCATGGGCCTTGGAAATGCTTTCCAGTCTGTCAAAAAACTCGTTCAGATCAGGAATGTGAACGTCCTTATGACGCAAAATCCCATCTATAAAAATGACCTCAATGTCATGATCGGAGCTGATGATACCGTAGATAAATCCGATATATTCATCAATGTTTGTAATGTCTTCATAATCTTCCATACAAACAACTCTGATCTGATATTTGAGGTCGTACATTAATCTATGGTTTCTGTTGATAAATACGATACTGCCATCTGCAGTTTCCACCATATCATTGGCTAAGTGTATCATTTTTTTTGTTTTCCCGGACCCTTTGTGGCCCGCAAATACTTTCACCAATAGAATCACCCCTTTCTAGTTTTCTTCCTGATTCAATTATACACTACCCAAAAAAAAGGGCAAGGAAGAAATGCAATCTTTCCCGCCCTTTAAACTATTTTCTGTTATGAGTCATACTTCGATTATCATTTTCATCATAACGGTGCTGTCATCCTGAGCGAAGTGAGGGATCTTGAGAAAGATTCTTCGCCGGCGCCCAGAATGACACCAGGATTCTTCGCTGGCAGATAAAGGGGACTTGCCCTTATACTTATATAAGACCCTGGTCGGTCAGGAAGTCTTTGGCAACAGATTCTATGGATTCCCCCTCCACATCGACCAGATAATTTAGTTCTACCATTGTGGGATCGTCAATTCGTCCACCCAGCTCATTTAAAAGGTCTTCCAGCTCCGGATACTTTTCCAATGTTTCGTTCTTTATGATTGGAGAAGCAAAGTACGGAGGGAAAAACCCTTTGTCATCTTCGAGGACTTTCAGATTGTATCTCATGATGGGACCGTCTGTGGCAAAAGCGTCGGTAACATCAATATCTCCATTTCCAATGGCTTGATACTTCAAAGAGATTTCCATTTTGACCGGATCTCCCTTAAACTTCATTCCATAAAGATCCACTAAACCCTCAAAACCATCCTGACGATTATGGAATTCATATCCTCCTCCAAACACTAAATTCTCCGAAACCGTAGCAAGATCGCTGTAGGTTTCAATCCCATATTCCTCATACACCTCGTTTGATACTGCAATGGTGTAAGTATTGTTGAGCCCTAAAGGATCAAGCCATCTTATGTTGAATTGTTCCTCAAATTCCTCTGAAACAACGCGATACGCTTCGTCCGGGTCGCCTATGACGTCCATCTCAAGCATAGCGGAGAGCGCTGTCCCCGTGTATTCGGGATAGATGTCAATGTCACCCTTTTTAAGAGCTTCAAAGCAAACAAAGCTTCCGCCCATATTCAACTTCCTTACGACTTTAATATCCGTATTGCCTTCAATTAGCTGAGCAAAAATCTCTCCCAGCAAAATACTTTCGGTAAAATCCTTTGAGCCGATTGTAACCTGATCACCGCTGCCGCATCCAGTAAAAATCATAACTGACATCACCAGTATCAATACCGTGGCCATCAGTTTCCTACCCTTTTTCATCCTTTGCGTTTTCATTTTTCTACCTCCTTAAAATTCACTGTTCCTCCAGGGAACAATGCTCCTATTGATTTGCGTTTCCTCTTCGAATGAGTCTTTTTTCTATTTTCGTCATAGCATAGTCCAGCACCATGGCCATCAACACCACGGGAATCGCGCCGGAGAGAATCCCTTGCAGGCTTTGGGACTGAATACCTCTATAAATAGGATATCCCAAGCCTCCGGCTCCGATTAATACCCCCATAACAGCGATGGACAGTGCATTGACAAGGGCGATTTTAACACCGGAAAAGATCAGGGGCAGTGAAAGCGGCATCTCGACTTTTGCCAGCCGCTGCAGCTTACTCATTCCCATTCCCCGGGCTGCGTCCTTTATATGACCTGGAACTGCCTCCAATCCGATATAGGTGTTTCTGATAATCGGCAAAAGCGCGTAGAGAACCAGTCCGGCAATAATGGTCACGTTGTTGGCGCCGAGAAGGATCATTAACATAGCCAGGAGCGCTAAAGTCGGTATGGTCTGAATAATCTCGGCAATCCACAGAATAAGCTTATCCAAAGGCCGCACCCAATAGGATACGACGCCTAAGGACACTCCTGCCACCACGGATATGCATATGGCGATGAGTACGATTATCAGATGTTCCAAAATCAGTGGCATCAAGCTGCTCATACTCTCACCCCCCTCAAACCCCGAGGCGTAATACCTCTCTGAACCATACTGATCACACCGCTCAGTACAACAGCAATAACAGCAGAGGGAATGGCTCCTGACAGAATATAGTTGGTATTGGAGGTGCTTATCCCTGTCCAAATCAAGTCTCCCAGGCCTCCTGCGCCGATAAGGCCGGCTAATGTGGCCCAGCTCACCGTAAAGACAGCTGAGATTTTGAGTCCTCCAACGATGGATGAAAGAGCCAGCGGCAGCTCCACTTTTCGCAGAATTTGACCGTTGGTCATCCCAATTCCTTTTGCCGCTTCGATATAGCTCTTTTCCACTTCAGTAATGCCCGTATACGTATTCTGCAGGATCGGTAAAATAGCGTAAATACCCAGCACAAAGAGCGCCGGCCGCAGTCCGATCCCAAATATCAACAGAGCAAATCCCAACATAACCAGACCCGGTATCGTTTGGATCATACCTGCGGCACGAAGCACAAAACGGGCAAATTGTTGAAATTTTGCGAGAAATATCCCCAGAGGAATGGCAATCATCATCCCGATCGCAACTGAAATTCCAACCAGCTGGAAATGACGAATCAAACAATTGAGGATTTCCCTCTGATTGGCAATGCAAAATTCAAGGAACGTCACGATGTCATCTCCCCCCACAGTGCCTCGCTCATCGCTTTCGCCGTACTGGTTCTGGTAATGAGTCCAGCGACGGTATTGTCATCGTTGAGCACGACCACATAATTTGTCGGTGAAGTGAGCAAGGCGTCAAAGGCCGCTTGCGCGTCATCCCCTATATTTACAGTAGGAGCTTCATCCGTTATGAGTTCTCCCACTTCCATGCCGGCCTTTCCGCGAGATCGTATCGTATCGATGGTTACGATTCCCTCATAGGTGTCATCGTCCTCGTTTATGACAATCATCGTATTGACATCGCGATTCTTCATAAGTTCGATGGACTTGAGGGTTTGATAGGTTCTCTCCACCTTAAGTACTCGCGTGCGCATGAAATCTCCCGCGGTGAGGCCGTTGCCTCTGTTGTCGATATGTTTCCCCATGAATCCGGAGATAATCGGGTCTGCGGGATTGTGAAGCATTTCCTCCGGCGACGCCATCTGAAGGATCTTTCCCTCGTTCATAAAGACAATGGTATCCGCCATTTTCAATGCTTCATCCATATCGTGAGTTACGAAAACAATGGTCTTTTTAAGCTTTTTCTGAATCCGCTTCACTTCATCCTGGAGCGTATCTCTGGTAATGGGATCCAGCGCGCCGAAGGGCTCATCCATCAAAACGATAGGCGGCGAGGCGGCTAATGCCCGCAGAACACCGATTCTCTGCTGCTGACCTCCCGACAACTCCGAAGGGTATTTATGCGCGTTTTCCTCGTAAGGCATATTGACCATTTCAAGCATTTCACGTACGATGCTTTGATACTTCTCCTTCGGGTATTTCAGAAGCTTGGGCACAACCGCTATGTTCTGTTCCACGGTCATATTGGGAAAGAGTCCGATCTGCTGTATCACATAGCCGATTCCCCTGCGGAGATCCACCGGGTTCATCTCCATGATATCTTTACCATCAATGTAGACCTTGCCCTCGTCCGGCTCGATCAATCGATTGATGGTTTTAAGGGTGGTAGTCTTTCCGCAACCGCTGGGGCCGATAAGAACCACGAACTCCCCCTGTCGGATGTCTAAATTTAAACCGTCCAACGCCCGAAATTTTCCATATTGTTTGCTGACATTTTCAAATCTTATCAACGTATATCACCTTTCCTTCGTGTTAACCAACTACTCCATGGTAACATCAAGTTGTCACTTGTGTCAAATTGGATTCCCTGCTTCCGGACCAAATTGTGTGAAAAAAAGACAAAATTAATTGGATAAAATTGTGAGTTGTTGTTGGAATTTAGGGGTTTAGGATGTTAAAGAAAAAAAGATGTCGAAAAAATTATTATTATTTGCACGGGCAGTCGCGGGGCCGCTCTCAACAAGGGAAAGCAACTTCGAGCCTTGAAATGGATCTGGCGAAAGCTGACCATTTTCGTGAAAGTCAGCTTTCTTCCATTGGAAGATCTCCATCAAAGCTGCTTTCAGCCAAAAAAGGGAGCAAAACCGGCCCTCGGCTTGCACGAATTACCACATATTTGAAGAAAGGCAACTCCTGGATTCGCAATTTGCCGGATGGAAGCTGCCTCCATCCCAAAAAGGCAGCTTTCTTATTGCGAAAAACCATCGCTGAAGTTGCTTTCCATGAGAATAACAAGGGAGACCCTTATCTGATAAACTCCTCAACGCGGATTTGGCTGTTGTCATCTCCTACGAAATAGATGGTATCCCCCGCGTACATAACCGCATGGGGACCCGGCGACATGAGTAAAACGTCCTCGTGGCGAATGCCGATGACCGTGGCGAAGGTGTTATGCCAGAAATTCACCTGAGCGAGGGTTTTTCCCGCGCATATGGAAGCCTCTCCTATTGTAGCCTCAAAGGGCACAAAGGGATTGACGGTTTTAAACCGTTCTGTGCGGTCCATCAGCTCGGAGATACTGCTTTTCAGGGCTTTGCTGTCCTCTATCTGCCTGTCCAGGTTGCGCAGAATCTCTGCCTTCAGCGTATTCACGCTCTTGACGCCCTGGAACTGCTTTACGAACTTCACAGCGTTCTCCTGTGACAAAATAGTAACACCGCTGCCTTTCACAGGCTCTACAATCTTCAAATCAGCGAGAATGGCAATAGCCCTCCTTGCCGTTTCAGGGGATACCCCGTATTGGCTGGCCAAAGAAGAGCGGGTGTATATGCGCTCTCCTACCTGATAATGCTTGTCTACAATCTTCGCGGCCACATCAGCCGCGATTTGCTGATATCTGGGTGTAATCAATTTAACTTTCTCATTCATTACAAAACTCCATCCGGCTTACAGCCGCATCCGCAAAAGGTTCCTGCTCAATTATCCTTTATTTCTCAAGGGTCTTCAGGCGCAGCTGACCGCAGGCGCCGTCAATATCCGTACCCAGCTCTCTTCGAATCGTCGTCTGTATCCCTTTTCCCTCCAGGATTTTGGCAAATGCTTCGGCGGTCTGTCTGCCGGAGGCCGCGTATTCCCGTTCGCTGACGGGGTTTAAAGGAATCAGATTGACGTGGCAGAGCATGTGCCGCAGCTTCTGCGCCAATTCCTCCGCGTGAGAGGGGCTATCGTTCAATCCGTTTATCAGGGCATATTCGAAGGTGATTCGTCTGCCCGTGTCCGCCGCGTGCTTGCGGCAGGCCTTCAACAGTTCTCCCATAGGATACTTCCTGTTGATGGGCATGAGGCGGCTGCGAATTTCATCGTTTGGCCCGTGGAGAGAAATGGCCAGGTTCACCTGGGGAAAGTCCCGGCCAAAGTCCTCGATTTTCGAGATGATACCGCAGGTGGAAACGGTAATGGCCCGAAGGCTCATGTTCAATCCCGCTTTATCGTGAATGAGGGTCAGAAAACGACAGAGGTTCTCATAGTTGTCGAAGGGCTCTCCGGTACCCATCACCACTACATTTCCGATCCGCCCCCCCACGTCCAGACCGATGGCGATTACCTGATCCAGCATTTCCGCGGGGGATAAGTTGTCCGCCATGCCGCCGATGGCGGAGGCGCAGAAAGCGCATCCCATCCTGCAGCCTGCCTGGGAGGAGATGCAGACGGAGTTTCCGTAATGATATTTCAGAAACACGCTTTCAATGGCGTTTCCGCTCTTCAGCCGAAACAGGTATTTTCGGGTGCCGTCCTTTGCCGAAATCTGCACCTTTTCCATGGTCAGCCTCTCAATGAAAGCCACGTCGCCGAGCTTCTCTCTGAGATTCTTTGAAAGGTTTGTCATTTCCTCAAAGTCGTAAACGCCTTTTGACATCCACTCAAAGATCTGAGAAGCCCTGTATTTCTGCTCTCCGATATCCGCAAGCAGCTGTGCCAGCTCTGTAACCGGCATAGATTTAATGTCTGCTTTCATTCTATCCTCTCTCCGACTGCGGCGATCTTTTTCCGCCGCAGTTTCCAGCGCCATGCTTTTTTCCTTACTTCTCCAGTCTTTCCACATCGATGCCCGTTTTATGCCCGTTTAAATCGTATTCCGGCAGGGAATCGGTCTTTTCTTTCACTTCGAGAGCCAGGGTTTCGCTCATAATGTAATCCCTGTGCTCCTCCAAAGCGCTTTTGAAGTCTTCATCTCCGTGACAGTAGATGCAGATCCGGTCCGTCATCTCAAAATCCTTCTGCTTGCGCAGCTGCTGGATCTTGGAGATCATTTCCCGGGCAAGACCTTCGGATTTAAGCTCTCTGGTAATGGTGGTGTCCAGAATTACAAACACATTGTTTTCCATGGCTACCGCAAAGCCCTCTTTGGCGGTGATCCTCACATCGAAGAGGTCTTTTGCCGCTGTGATCTCTTCGCCGTCCAGATTCATGACGATCTGTCCGTCCCGGTCCAATGCGGCGGCGGTTTCTCTGGGATCCAGCTTGGCGATAGCGGCGCCGAAGGCTTTGATCTTCGCGCCCAGAACAGGGCCCGCCGCTTTGAAGTTGGGTTTCAGACTCAGGTCCATATATTGATCCAGTTCCTTCTCAAAAGCCACCTCTTTTACATTGAGTTCTTCTTTGATCAGATCCGCCATATCGCTGATCAGGCTTTCGTATTTCCCATCCACCAATATCTTATACAGGGGCTGGCGCACCTTGATCCGTTCTTTCTCCCGGACGCCTCTTCCCAGGCTCACCAGGGTCCGCACCAGATCCATTCTCTCCTCAACCCTGTCGTCGGCCAGTTCGGCTTTATACTCGGGATAATAGGAAAGATGGACCGATTCCTCACCGGTGAGTTTCGTGTAGATCTCGTCGGTGATAAAGGGCGCGAAGGGGGCCGCCAGCTGAGAAATACCCACCAGCACTTCATAGGTGGTCAGGTATACGGATTTCTTATCCTCCGTCAGCTCATCTCCCCAGAAACGCCTTCTGGCCCGCCGGATATACCAGTTGGAGAAGTCTTCCACCAGGAATTCCTGAATTTTACGTACAGATCTCATATGGTCGTACCGATCCATTTCCTCGATGACCTCCCGGATCAGCCGGTTGTACTTGGACAGGATCCAGCGATCCAGCTCCGGCCTCTTGCCGTAGTCTACGGAGAAGGTTCTGGGGTCAATTTCGTCGGTGTTTGAGTACAGCACGAAGAAATTGTAGGCGTTCCGCAGGGTCCCGAAGAACTTGCTGACGATCTCTACCAATCCGTCCTCGTCGAACTTAGTGGGAGACCAGGCGGGAGAGGTGTACAGCAGATACCATCTCGTAGCGTCGGCGCCGTATTTGTCGAAGAGGTCGAAGGGATTCACCGTATTGCCCTTGGATTTGGACATTTTCTTCCCCTCTTTATCCAGTATCAGGTCGTTGACCAGAACGTTCTTATAGGGGGAAGCTCCCTTAATAAAGGTTGAAATGGCCAGCAGGGAATAGAACCAGCCTCTTGTCTGGTCGATGCCTTCACAAATGAAATCCGCAGGGAAAAATTCCGTGTCGAAGGTCTCCTTGTTCTCGAAAGGATAATGTCTCTGGGCGAAGGGCATGGCTCCGCTGTCGAACCAGCAGTCCATGACCTCCGGGATCCGGCTCATGGTTTCGCCGCATTCCGGACATTTGATATGGACTTCGTCCACATCGGGTCTGTGAAGCTCGATGGATTCGTCGATATCTTCAATGGCTTTCTCCACCAGCTCCGCCCTGGAGCCGATGCTCTCAAGGTGGCCGCATTCGCAGCGCCAGATATTAATGGGCGTTCCCCAGTACCTGTTTCGGGAAATGGCCCAGTCGTTGACATTTTCAATCCAATTGCCGAAGCGCTTCTCTCCCACGAAAGGAGGGAACCAGTTGATCTGGTTGTTGTTCTCCACCAGCTGATCCTTCAGCTTTGTCATTTCGATATACCAGCTGGGCTTTGCGTAATAGAGCAGAGGTGTGGTGCATCTCCAGCAGTGGGGGTAGTTGTGCTCTACCTTCTCCTTATGATAGATCTTGTCCTCAGCCGCCAGCCATTTGATGATATCCACATCC
>WPCG01012301.1_pt1 | contig 22681 bp, 23 predicted proteins | sample 5403311 | NCBI WGS metagenome assembly WPCG01 (sample SAMN12869467, study PRJNA574797) | sludge metagenome | isolation source: wastewater treatment of Control | place: China:Beijing | collected 2019-05-17 | reverse complement strand
CGTTGGCGCATCCCGCCACTAAATTCAAAGGGGAATTGTTTATAACGCCGGGCGGCATTTGGAATACCAACTTCTTCCATGACTTGCACCGCCATTTGTTTGGCAACTGTTTTCGTTAGCCGTGTTTTATCAATATACGCCGTTTTAATGACATTAATTTCCGTTTTAATCGCTTTTTTGGTTTCACGGTTACTCGTTTGTTTTAACCGTAATTTAAGTGGCGTTACTTGTTCGATATAATCCTTTTTTAAGGTGCGTGCATGCGTAGCAACTTCTACTTTCGCCGCTTTTTTGGCAACTTTAAGTTCGGCTTTAAGCTCTTTTTGCACGAGTTTTGTCGCCGCCTTTGTACTTTTAACGAGTTCTTTATGCGTTGCTTTTGCACTTGCATAATCCGCACGCAATTTATCTAAGGCGACTTTTAAACCGTCTTTATCCTCACCATACTTTGCTTTAAGTGCTTGATGACTTGCTTTATGCGTTTCCGCAAGTTTGTGTAATTCAAACGCACTCCGATCAATTTTTGCAGCGACTTTCGTCTTTTCATTACTAAGCGCAATAACTTCGGGCGCAATAAGTTCACGATACATTTCCTTGAGTTTATTGCCATTAATTAAAATTGCTTCGGTAATTTGTTTACCAATGCGCATAATCGGGTTTAAACTTGATAGCGGATCTTGGAAAATCATCCCGACTTTTTTACCACGAATGCGGTGAAATTCTTCTTCACTAATTTGTGTTAAATCTTCGCCACCATATAAAATTTCGCCATCTTCAATGCGGCCATTTGGTGGTAAAATGCCCATAATTGCTTTCGCAGAAACACTTTTTCCGGAACCGGATTCACCAACAATGGCGAGCACTTCACCTTTATAAAGTTCAAAATTTACTCCACGCACCGCATGTAAGCGTCCGTGGTCCGTCGAAAATGAAATATTTAAGTCGCGGACTTCAATGACGGGTAGTTCTTTTTTATTAGTCATTAGTCTACTCCTTTCAATGATGGGTTAAAGGCATCACGAAGGCCGTTTCCAAATAAGTTAAAGGAAATCATAAGCAACGCAATGACAATCGAGCCCGTTACAATTAAAAATGGACTCGTTGAAATATATTCTTGCACTTCACTGAGGGCCACTCCAAAACTCGTTAAGCCTTGTAGTCCAAGCCCTAAGTAGGAAATAGTTGCTTCACTAAAGATAACGCCCGGAATCATCATGACGGCACTTGTCACAATTGGCCCGATCGAGTTTGGCAAGATGTGCTTAAAGATTAAGCGACTATCTTTAGCGCCAAGCGTGCGGCTTGCTAAGACGTATTCACGCCGTTTATAACGATAAAATTGACTTCGTGTAATTGATGAAACACCAATCCATCCGGTCAAGATGAGTGCAAGGAGGAACACACCAAAGTTATTACCTAAATGCAAAATCGTTAGTGTCATAATAACAATCCACGGAATACCGCCAAGAATGTCGGTAAATCGCTCCATCGCTAAGTCAATATTCCCACCGTAATAGCCCGAGATTGCACCCCAAACAAGACCAATGAGAATATTAATAAACGCTGCACCAAACCCAAGCATGAGCGATGTGCGCAGTCCATTAAAGACAATTTTAAAGAAGTCTTGCCCGCGTTGATTTGTGCCAAAAAGGAAATTAGGAATGCGGTTATACCCAAGTAATCGATAATTTAATACTTTAACGTCATATTCATAAAAGGTGTAACGGCCTTGGGTCCGTTTGTAACTTTGCACAACTTCAAGCACTGGTGATTTCTTCTCATCAAGCACGACAAACGTGTTTTTCAGTGAATCAGCATCACCATCGACAAATTCAAAATCAATATAACCAAGATCACGATAGCGTTCTAATTGGCTTTTCCCCATTTTTTCATAAAGCTTTTCGCCATAAATTGCGCCATAGAAGTCATAATTAAAGTTTGCACGGGTCACACGCCCTTCAAATAATGATTGCGTCCCCGAAATAACCGTTTGATAACGTAATGACGCTTTTGTTGAGTCTTGGCGCCGTAGTAACAATTCATTTCCTTCAATAAAGTTATGTTTTGCAAAGGGGTTTGCACTTTCCACGGCGTTTGTGAGGTTTGTAACAACTAAACTATTTAAATAAAACGATGATGGTCGGGTTGTTTCAAATGATGGTGGGACATACGCGCCAATTTGCACGGCAAATGCACTCGTCATAACGCCCGCTGGCCGATTCGCTAAAATAATACTCGAAAAATCACTTGTCGTAAACGTCCCATATGTGTGGCCAAGTGGTTGCAGCACAATGCGTTTTGCATCTTCGCCAAGTCCGTGGTAATAAACAAGTACATATAGTTCGAAATCATCACGATTTGCACTTTCATCGGAAATAATTTCCACTTTAAATTCATTCGCACCAAAATCAGCACTAATTCTGTTTGTTTGAATACCCGTCGCACTGCGTGAGGAGTCGGCTTGGACTAATATTTTCCCGCCAGAAGCATAAGGAGAATACGTATTTGTTAAGCCTTCATACAGTTCCCATTCGCCAACGATGGAAGCGCGATCATAGCCGAGCGGATAATGTTTTTCGGGATCAGGATCAGTTTGATCAACAATAATCCCTTCAACAAAACGTTGGCCGTTTAAGACACTACTATTTTCAAACCCGGGCCACCGTGGTGGTAAAAACCGGTACGCATTTTGTGATGTTGTAATATCGTTTTTATTAAAAATCGGCACAAAGATGGCGAGTAAAATTAATATACCAATAATAATCCCGGCAACAACACTTGATTTATTCCGCACAAACCGTTTCATCGCATCTTTCATATATGTCGTTGGTTTTGTTTCAAATTTCAAATCATGAATTTTATGATTTTGTTGAACGAGGGTAAAATCTTTTTGTGAAATTTTAATTTTTTCGTTATTCATTATTTCCGTGCCCCCATTCTAATCCGTGGATCAACAATGCCGTATGATAAGTCCACAAGTAATCCAGCAAAAAGACCAATAACAGTGAAAATAGCCATATCAACCATGACAACGTTATAATCTTTTTGACTAATTGCATCAACAAATAAATTTCCGATGCCCGGAATACCGTATAAATTTTCTAAAATCATCGATCCGGATAAAATTCCAATAAATTGGCCAATAATCATTGGGACAATTGGCACCATGGAGTTACGTAAAGCGTGACGAATAACGGTTTGTTGTTTCGTTAATCCTTTCGTCCGCGCTAAAAGCAGAAACTCGCTTGACATTATTTCTGTTAACTCCGCCCGTGTATAACGGGTAAAGCCCGCAATCGTTCCAAACGACAAAGCGGCAACAGGAATAATGTACGCTCTTATTTGATAACCAAGCGAGAGCCCACTGCCGGGCCATTGCGATGGTAACCATTTAAGGTTATACGCAAAAAAGAGCATTAAAAACGTAATAAAGACGAACGATGGAATCGAAATAAACACCATGACCCCAGTTGAAATAACGTGGTCGGTCAGTTTATTTTTCTTTAAAGCAGCCGTAATGCCAAACACAAAGCCAAGCGGCACCGAGGTGAATAAAGCAATAATGTTTAAGCGAATTGTCGCTGGTAAACGACTACCAATAATATTAATTGCCGGACTGTTTGGTACGATACGTGAAGATACGCCCCAATTCCATTCCGTAATAATATTGCGAATCCAACTAATGTATTGGCGCATGACAGGCACGACGTTATAATAATGGAACATATCCCCATCGCGCACCGTTGCCGATACTTTTTGACCGGGCAATAATGGCCCATTGACACGTACCATATACCCTTGTCGTACTTGTTCTTCATAATAGCGGATTCGATCAGGCGCCAAGCCAATCGGAGTATCAATTGGTAACAATTTCATTAAAATGAATGTCAAACTCAAAATAATAAAAGTTGTAACGAACAACAGACCAATCCTTTTTAATATATATCTACCCACTTGTAACCTCCTCAAATCCAGTATTTTACATAGAAACATTGCCAGCGTTTGCTGGCAATGTTGTGGTTTTTAATTATAGCAAACTATTAAGTTCGTAATGTCCAGCGTTCGTTAGGCGGCTGGAGCAAATTCAGACCAAATCCGAATGTCAATGGAAGCTTGGTACTTCGCAAAGCCACCATATGTACTAACTGTCGCTAAATAGAAGTCAAGTACAAAGGCATCTGCAGGAATTTCCACACCTTCAATGACGACGGTCCATTGGCCGTTTTCCCACACTGTTGGGTTTTCAGCGATAATATCGATGAGACCACCCCATGTGAGTGTGTTCTTGTCGGCGGTCCATACCCAGATTTCGAAGAATGCTGGCCAGTAGGTGAAGCCACCTAAACCATCTTCGTCTGGGAAGACAACGTATTCATCTGTTGGATCAACGTAGTATGTACCCGTTGCGGTGATATCGTATTCGTCTTCCTCACCGGTTGGCGCAAAGACCACAGAGGAGATTGTTGCTGGGGCAGTTGTCCGTCCACCACTAACGAGAACGAACCCTTGACCAGATTCTAATAACGCGTCAAATGAGTAGATTTCATTTTTGAAAACAATGTCTTCAGACGGAACACTTGTATCGGTACCCCATGAGAGGGTAAAGCCGCTACGGTTGTCGCTTGTAACTGTTTCCATAAAGTTGATTGGGTCAAGTGCGTTACCGCTAATCGAACCAAAAGCAAGGTCAAATTCACCAGCCATTGGAGCGTTATATGCATCCATCCAGTTGGATGTTGCATAACTTTGGATGTCAAGTTCGAAACCAATAACTGCTTCGTTAAAGGCTTCTTCAATAAGGGCTTCAAGTGGGCCACCTTCATTTGTTGCTTGTACTTCCGTTTGGAAGATTGCTTTGAGTTCAATTAAAGTTGGATTTTCGGCCGTTCCACGGACATATTTGTTTTCTGCAATCAATGCATCAATTGCATCATTGAAGTACATACCCGCGAGCTCTTTTGAGTAGCCATTACTTTCTGGTAAGCGGTCAGCAATAACTGCTTCGGCTTGCGCAGTTGAGCGCCATGACACTTTATTAACTGGATCAATCATATAGTTATCACTTAAGAAGCCCAGTGCTGGTTCACTACCCGTTTCTTCAGCAAGTGCTGCACGGTCGAGTGAGAAGTAAAGACCATTTAAGAAGTCTTTATTGGACATGACTGGTTTTAAATCCCATTCAGAGCCAGGTGAAACTGTTCCCGCTGGTCCAAAGAGTTGATTCCATAATGCTTCGTCAGCTGCGTTTGTTTGCAGTTTCCAAATTGTGTCACCTTTTGTCTTCCGAGCGCGTGGATCAACACGGTAGTCTTTTTGTGTTGATGGCACACTGGCGGCATCTAATTTTCCTGCAAGGAATTCGTTGAATGCAACAGTTGCGTTCGTTAAGACAGTATAGACATAACCAGCGTGTGAATAACGTGACGCTTCAAGGTGAAGTGGGTTTTTCTTAAAGACGACTTGTTTACTAACTTCCCATTCTTCGAGTGTATAAACACCTAAAGAGAGAATGCTGTTGATGTTTTGGCCACCATAGTTAGCAGCACCACCAATCGCAGTAATAAAGTCAAGCGGAATTGGGCTAAATAAGCTTGAAGCTAAGTTGTACATTGCGTAGAATTCAGTTTTTGGAACTAAGAATTCGAATTCAATTGCTTGTTCTTCAACGTTTAATTTGATACCAGCAACTTTCGTAATATCTGGTTCTGGTTTACTTAATTCAGCAGCAACACCAACGAAACCACCAGCGCCATAACCGAGGTCGGTTGCCCGGAACCAGCCGTTTTCAATCATAAGTTTGAATGGTGTTAAGTAGTCTTCAAGCGCAACAGCGCGGCCATCAAAGGCAGCAACTTCTGGTACGGTTGAGAGCGTACTATATTTTAAGTCACCACCAACTTTGACTGGAACACGCCACTTGGTGGCCATGTTTGTGACTGGGTCAAGGTTTAATGGAATTGGGAATAACACTTCGTCCGCTAATTGTGGATACCAATCGTAGCCATCTTTTGTTGAGTTGAAGCGTGTTGACCAATAACCAGACGATAACATAGCATGTAAATCGCTTGTTACTGAGTCTTGGGAGTCGAGGTAGTTAACTGTACCCGGATCTTTACTTTGCCATGAATGGAAGTACATGGTCCGAGCTGGGTTAATCCCTTCGGCAGTAAGTGGTGAGTTAATAACGGCTTCACCAACACCAAATCCGTATCCGGTAACATATTCATCAGATGGGATTGTTAGGCGGCTGTTGTATAACACATAACCACTATTGTCCCGGTATGGAATACCACCCAAGAAGTTATCAAGTGTGTATTTTTCTAACAAACCGAGCAAATCTGCGCGATCTTCGGCAGATGCAGTCGCAAAGTTTTTAACGCCAGCGGCTAGTTGTGGACCAACTGGGCCTTCGCTTGTTGATGTACTACCCGGTTGGCTAACTGACGAGCCAGGGGTAGATGGCGTTTCACTTGGTTTTGGTTTACATCCGCTTAATGCAACTAAACCGAGTAATGAAAGCATCATCAATTTTTTTGTTTTCATAAAACTTTTCTCCTTTCATTGATAGTTTTATACGCTAATTATACATAGTATCGGGGCAATACCAAACAATTTGGTGAAAATATTTTCATGATAACGCTTTCAAATGTTTCCAATTAAAAAAAGTTTGCTTTTTCGCTCCTTTTTGATAGTTTTTTGTGCTTTTCAATAAAAAAACCCCGCAAGCGGGGTCAACTATTTAAGCGCAATGATTAATTATTTTTTGATTGATTCGTCATTTTTATCGTCAGTTACCACAGGTTCATCTTCAACCGCCGTCATCCGCCGTAACTCCGCTTCCCGGGCTTTTAAAATTTCAGCAATATACATTTGTGATTGCTCTGGTAAATTTGTCGTTAATAAGATTGTTTTTAATTCATTAATCGTAAAGCGTAAAATTGCTTCACGCTTTTCCGCTAAGAGCATTTGCGTGAAATAAAAATTAAAACGTGTTGCTAGCGGCAGCGCAACCATTAAAACAAGCAACGCCACGAGTTCCGCTTGCAGTAAGATCCGTTCGCCAGCACCTAGGTAGTAGAAAAACGCCGTAAAACCAGCAAAAACAAGACTATATAATATAGAAACAATAAGCACGACGAAAAAGTTCATCCGCCGCAATGTTTTTTTCGTTGGTGCGTCACTAAAAAATTTGTCCATCACGTCTTGAAACTTCGTCTTCGGTTGATGTTCGATAAAAACGGACGCATAAATTTTAAAAATGGCGCGGTTGGTGATGAAAATGAGCCCAACAATAATATTTAAATGATTAAGGACGGCAAACGGGATTTCATATGGGGTAAAAAGTCGTGTTAATTCCTCAAAAAGCGCATTTAGAGCTTCTGGGGAAGTACTTGTCAACATATCATTAATAAGCACCATATATTCATTAAAAAGCGGCTTATCAAAAACAAGGATTAGCACACCAAATAGTGTCGAAGTCACAAAAGTAGCGGCAAATATATAGAGTATAAAATAGAGAAGTGTACGCCATGAGAAAACAAGGCGAATACGCCCGGAACGATACGTATTACGGAATAGATGCGTAAACGTTTTAAGATTAAGCGGAAACGGCGTGCCTGACTCAATAATTGCACTATATTCACTAAACGCAACTACTAACGGCATCGTCAACGCCACAATGATGAGCGCACCAAAAAAGCTATAAGTTGTATATGTTAAATAAATCGACACAAACGAAAGTGCCAAAATCGTTAAAATAAAGAAAATATAATGTTTAAACGTCCCTTTACGCTTAAAAACATTTTTAACAAGGCGCGGGAATGTTATTTTTTCTGTGGCCATTTTTGTCCTCGTAACCGGCGCATATTTAAGTCATCAATTTCATGAACGCGCTTCTTCAATTCTTCAGGATTTAGTGGGCTAATATCACGGCCTTCAATTTTTAAAATTAGTTTTGTAAAATCTTTTGTGTCAATGACGAAGTTTTGACTATCATTAACATCTAAATCAGTTATTTTCGTGTCTTTACTCACAAGTGTAATGCCAATAAAATTACTATGATCAAGCGAAGTCCGTAAACTTAACTTTTGTAATAGTTGCTTTGTTTCTAAAAGCGGACTATCCACCATCTTTTCTTCACCTTTTTTATTTTTTAAAATCCATTTTAAATCTTGCGGATTCCCAGTTAAGGCACCTTTATAAAGATAGTCATTTATTACATAAATGTATTTATTACAAAACAAGACATGATCAATAAATAAACTTTCATTATTAATGAGTTGAATTTGCAATTGGTTAATTAAATAAAAGTCATAATACACTGCTGTTTTACGAATTACCGGATAAAAATAACGGAGTAGCGCAAAGCGTTGCAGTGCTTTTTTGCGCACGAAAACGAAGAGTAACACGACTGTCACAAGTAAAATAACAAGCGCAATCGCTAAAACTATATATTCAACTAAACCAAATGCAAAAAAAATCATTATTCTGCGATTTCTAACGCCACTTTCACCATTTTTGATAACCCTTCTTGGCGTTCTTCAACAGTTGCAATCCGTGAATGATCAGTAAAGCTATCAGTAACGGTTAACAAACAAAGTGCTTTCTTTTTTAGTTTTGCTGCAGTCGTATATAAGGCATACGATTCCATTTCGACACCGAGTACACCAAGTCGCGCCCATTTTTTCCATGATTCAGGATCATCATCATAAAAGACGTCTGCACTTAAAATCGAACCAACGTGCACTGGTAATTTGTTTGCTCGCGCTTCGTCACGCGCTTTAACCGCTAAATCGAAGTCACCCATCGCACTTAATGTGCCGCCTAGAAGTTTAAATTGTTGAGACCAACTGGAGTCAGTACTACTACCAAGCGCGACAATGACGTCAAAAAGTTTAATTTCTGGTTGGTACGAACCGCATGTGCCAATTCGAATAATCGTTTCGACGCCATAGCCCGTATAAAGTTCATGACTATAAATGCCAATTGAGGGATGACCCATCCCACTTGCCATGACCGAAACACGTTTACCATTGTAAAATCCGGTATAACCAAAAATATTGCGGACATCAGTAACTCGTTCAACATCAGTTAAAAATGTATTTGCAATCCATTCCGCGCGTTTTGGGTCGCCCGGCATTAGAACTGTTTTTGCAAAAGCTCCATCTTTTGCGTTAATGTGGGGTGTTGCCATAATAAGTAATCTCCTTTAACTTTTTTTATTATAACATGTTAAAGCTTTTAGCTTTTTATTTATTTAATCATATATTACTTCGCCACTTATTGCAGCATTTAGCATCCGTAGCACTTCTTGTTTGCTTACTTTTTTTGATAATTGTGGCAGCGTATCTTTTGTGAACCATTTAACTTCGGTTATTTCATGATCGTGCTCGCGCGCAAAATTAATAAAATCAGCGCGAAAGATAACGACATATTCGGGTACGGATGACGGATGTTTAAATGGGGTCCGGTTTAAGATACCCACAAGGTTTGTTATATTAATATCCGCACCAGCTTCTTCACATGTTTCACGCTTTGCCGCATCAAGTGGCGCGTCATAAAGATCGGCCCATCCACCCGGAAAAGAAAAGCCGCCGTCTTCCTCTTCACGGACCATTAAAAACTCATCTTTCTCATTAAAGATAATTGTCCGAATACTTATATTTGGCGTTGGGTAAATGTCGCGCGTAAAATAATTGTTGCGTGCAAGGTTTACTGCTTGTAAGTCTTCGAGCATATTTAATGTTAATGCTTGAATTTCCGCATAATTTTTAACCGCATACGGATCAGTGGAGTAAAGTAAGCCGATTTTCGTAATCGCTTGAACTTTTACTAAATAGTTATACAGTTCATTAAAATCCATATGCGTTTATTATATCATCACTCGCGATATTCATGCGGTGAATAGTGCTTCTGTTTTTTCCTCTTACCACCGTGTGCGCTATAATAAGAAAAGAGAGGTGACAATATGGAAAAATGGAAATTATTTAAAGACATCACCGCGATTACAACATCGCGCGAAGGTGGGTTTTCCACTAGTGGTTATAAAGCGATGAATCTCGCCTTACATGTGGGAGATGATGAAGCAGTAGTCGTTAAAAATCGCACCAAATTATTTACCATGCCAGATTTTAATCTCACCGAAAAAAATACTATCTTCGTTGCACAACATCATAGTGATATTACCGAAAAAGTATCATATAAAGATGCAGGACGCGGTTATAAATCGTTTAAAGATGGTATCGTTGCAGATGCCCTTTATACGAAGGAGAAAGGCTTGAATTTAGCCATTTATCACGCTGATTGTGTTCCGGTATTTGTGTATGTGCCAAAGCATGATATTGTTGGAGTAATTCACGCTGGTGAAGATGGTAGCGTCAATAATATTACCGGTAAATTTGTCAGGAAATTACTAAACGAAGAAGGGGTAAAACCCGAAGAAATATATGCACATCTTGGCCCAAGCTTAAGTTTTGCATATCGCAAAATTAGTGAAGAACATGCGAAAACACTCGCAAAACGCGGCGGAATTGTGCAAAAAGCACTAAAAGCAGTAATTCCCGACTATTATATTGATTTACCACTTTTAAATATTTTAGCGCTGCGCGAACAAGGCCTACCACTTGAAAATATAACGTATAGTGAAGCGTGTACTTATGAAAATAATGACGAGTATTACTCATACGCAAAAGATAAAGTTACTGGGCGTAATATTTCATTTATACGGCGTAATTAATTTATAATTTTTGTAATTTTTGATAGACCGGTGGTGGCACTAATTTGGAGACATCAATCCCGCCTTTAACCATCGCTTTAATTGTACTACTAGCAATAAACATAAATTCGTGTTTTGCCATAAAAAAGACCGACTCAATTTTTTTGTCAATGAAGCGATTAGCGTTATTAATTTGGAATTCATATTCAAAGTCAGTTGCGGCACGCAGCCCGCGAATCATCGCCGCAGCACCAACTTTTTGCGCATAATGAACCGTTAAACCGTCAGTGGAATCAACACTTACTTGTGGATAATCCTTTAGTGATTCGCGAATCATTTCTTTCCGCTCCGCTAGTGAAAAAGTTGAGGTTTTTTCGGGATTAACGGCAATAACAATAATTATTTTATCGAAGATTTCTAATGCGCGTTTGATAATATCAATGTGTCCATTCGTAATTGGATCAAAGCTTCCCGGGTAAATTGCTAGTTTATTCATAACCACCTCTAATGATCGCTACGTGCGTGCGACCATATTCATAATATGTCGTCTTTGTATTACTTATAGTATGCGGAAACTTCCCTTCACTTTCCACTACAATAATAAACTTTGGTTTTAAAACTTCGGATGTCAGCAAAAAATTAATAGCTACTAGCGGATCAATATCATACGGCGGATCAATAAAAACAAGGTCAATTGAGCGTGGTTCAAGTTGACTAATTTTCGTTTTATAATCCCCATAAATTAATGTTGTTTCCGCGGAAATAAACGCACAATTTTGTTTTAAAACTTCATATGTTTCACGGCTGTTTTCATAAAAAAAGGCATGGTGTGCGCCCCGTGAAATTGCTTCAATGCCAAGCGCGCCACTACCGGCAAATAAATCAAGCACATTTGCGTCAATCATCGCTTCTCCAAGTGCGGAAAACATTGCTTCTTTAACTCGTTCTTTCGTTGACCGGGTTACGTCATTAAAAAGGATCGTTAACTGGCGATGGCGGTATTTACCAGCAATAATTCGGCCTCTTACTGACATATAAAGCCTTTTTTCGCACAATAATTATCAAAAAGTGCCGCGGATACTTCTTTATAAATTACCGATACCTTTTTATATTGCGTGTTATATTCAACGACAAACGGATTTGCATCAAGTTTTACTTTAATGGTGGCGAGTTCTTTCCGCAAGGCACGCACCTCATAATGTTCGATATCACCAAATTGTAATTCGTCATTTAGTTTTGCTTGTAAAGTATTATATTTTGCTAAAAAATGTGCACATGTTGGTTCTTTACTAAGGTTTGTTTCGAGCATATTTAAATGCACGACTTCGGGATGATTATCCAAAGTGTCCTTTAAGGCCAATAAACTTTTATAAAGCTTGTTAGTCATACACTAATTATACTAAAAAGAATATAATTAAGCGGTGTATTAACTTTTTAGTTAATATGTTTTGTGCTAAAATACTCGCGGAGCATAATATGTTAAAAATATATAAAGATAGTGACCCGATCCTACGGACAAAAACAGGAAAAGTTAATGTCCCGTTAAGTGAAATTGATGAAGCGCTTGCGCTTGCAATGTTTACACATATTAAAGAAAGCCAAGATCCTGAGTTAAGTGAAAAACATAATTTACGTGCTGGTGTTGGTTTAGCAGCTCCGCAAGTCGGCGAAAATAAACAAATTATTGTTGTGCATATCCCGACTGATGACGATGAGCATATTACTTATGTCTTAGCAAATCCACGGATTATTTCTTCCTCCGTCCGTCGTGCTTATTTAGAAAGCGGCGAAGGGTGTTTATCCGTTGATGAAGAATATCCTGGTCATGTTTACCGCTACCATAAAGTTAAAGTTGAAGCATATGACGTTTTAGCAAAAAAGCCAGTTATCATCGATGCTTTTGGCTATGAAGCGATTGTTTTACAACATGAAATTGACCATCTGAATGGTGTTTTATTTTATGATCGTATTAGCGATGACAACGCAATTAAATATCCTGATGCAATTTCTCTGTAGTTTTTAATGTTTTGCGTTTACTTCTGTCGCAAACTTTGGCATAATAATACCAACATCGTTTTTATATTTATAATATTAGGAGACTATTATGGCGAGTGATTCGAAATTTCAAATGCCCATTTCTATTTATGCCCTTGGTGGGCTTGGTGAAGTTGGCAAAAACATGTATGTCGTGGAAAATGACAAGACTTTACTTATTTTTGATGCGGGGGTTCTTTTCCCTGAACAAGATTTACCAGGCATTGACTACGTAATTCCCGATTTTTCCTATTTACGTGACAATGCACGGAAGATAAAAGCACTTTTTATCACACACGGCCACGAAGACCATATTGGGTCAATTCCGTTTTTAATTCAAATTGTCCACATTCCGATAATTTATGCACCGCCACTAGCCGCCGCCTTAATTCGCTATAAATTACAAATGATGCGTATTAAAACACCTGTTAATATTGTTGAATATGATGAAAAGAGTGTTATTAAAATTGATGACTTTACCGTCAGTTTCTTTGCGGTCACGCACTCAATTCCGGATTGTTACGGTTATTGTATTGATACGGAACACGGGCGCATTGTGAGTACGGGCGACTTTAAAATTGATTTAACGCCAATTGGTAAACAAATGGACCTTGGTCGCATTGCTGAACTCGGTAACGAAGGCGTTGATCTTTTACTAAGTGACTCGACAAATGCTGAAGTACCTGGCTATACCCCAAGTGAACGTAATGTCATTGGTGCAATTAACGAAATTTTTGCAAATGCTGCCGGCCGTTTAATCATTTCCACGTTCTCAAGTAACATCAGTCGTATTCAACAAATCGTCGAAGCAACCGTAAATTATAAGCGTAAAATTATCATTGTGGGGCGCTCAATGGAAAAAGTAGTCACAACATCACGGGAACTTGGTTATATTAAAATTCCTGACTCAAGTATTGTTGACGTCACACATTCGGCGATGTATAAACCCGAAGAAACGGTCGTATTATGTACGGGATCACAAGGTGAACCAATGGCCGCCCTCTCGCGTATTGCTGATGGTACCCATAAAGAAATTAGTATTATTCCTGGTGATACTGTTGTGTTCTCCAGTTCACCAATTCCTGGTAATAGTGTCGGCATTGACCGTGTCGTTAACCAACTTACAAGACTTGGTGCGAACGTATTAACAAATTCCATTTTACGTAATATTCATAGTTCCGGCCATCCGTCGCAAGAAGAGTTAAAACTTATGTTACGACTTGTGCGCCCGAAATACTTTATGCCGATGCACGGCGAATACCGCATGCTCAAGCTCCACGCTGAACTAGCGGCAAAAGTCGGTGTCCCCCTTGAAAACTCGTTTGTGTTAAAAAACGGTGAAACATTAGAACTACGTCACGGCCGGGTGACCCGCGGTCGTTCGTTCCCTGTTGCCGATATTTATCTTGACGGTAATTCAACCGAAGGGATGAGTAAAGCCGTTCTTGATGACCGCCGGCAACTGAACCAAGACGGGATGGTGACGGTGTTAATTGCCGTTGATCCAAAAGAAAATAAACTTTTAGTGCCTGTTGAACTGTATAGTCGCGGCTTTATTAACTGGGGTGTTTCGAATTTATTGCCGAATGCCGAAAAATATATTAATACAATTCTTGCTAATCTCTACGCTAGCAAAGCCACGACATTTGGCGAAGTTAAGTCCGTTGTGCGCAAAGAACTAGAACCGTATTTCCTTGATAAAACGGGCCGTAAACCAATGATTATCCCCGTCATTATGAGTCGAGGTGTCTAAAGTGTTTATTCTTGCATCAAAATCACCGCGGCGTGCAGAACTTTTGAAAATGCTCATTGATGACTTTGTCATAATCGTCCCGGATATTGATGAAAATTTACTCGTGAGTATCCCCAGTGACAGCGCGAAAATTATTTCTAAATTTAAAGCGTATAAAATTTTTGCAAATTATCCAGAAGCAACTGTACTCTCATGTGACACGATTGTTGTTAAAGACGGCGAACTAATGGGTAAACCAAAAGATGCCGAAGATGCAGCGCGTATGCTACGGAAGTTAAGTGGGAAAAAGCATCATGTCATCAGTGGTTTTACGCTGTTAAGTCCAAAAGTAGAAGTAAATAAAAATATCGTCACTGAAGTTACTTTTAATGAATTAAGTGAAGAGACAATACAAGCGTATATAAAAACGGGCTCACCATTTGATAAAGCGGGAGCCTACGGTATTCAAGATAAAGCGTTCAATTTAGTTAAGGAAATTAACGGTAGTTACTATAATGTCATGGGGTTGCCCGTTGAGGCACTGCGTGACTTATTCAAAAAGCTTTGAGATTTCTTTGTTCACGAGGAGCACAAGTTTTTGCTCCATAACAATCACACGGTCAACGCCGTGTGTTTTTAATTCGTCAACGTCTGCTAAGCTTTGATCAACTAAGACGACACTAAGCCGTGACCCGTTTAACGTAAGCGAAGTAATGTTTTCCGTCCCACCTAAGAGCGCTAAAAAGTCATTTTTGGCAATGCTTGGAACTTCCGGTTGTTCTTCTTTCTGCAGGCGTGGTAAAAGTAAAAATAAGACGATAATAATGACAATAACAAAAAAGATCGTCAAAGCAATAAAGAAACCATAAGTTCGTAAGAATTCTTCAAACGTCATACCACTTTGCCTCCTAAAAATGCTTCATTTAAGATTTGCGGATAAGCGCGTGATGCCTTATGAATAATCTTTACTTTTTTATTACTTAAACTTACTTTAATGACAAATGGGACATCATGGAGTTTTTTCGTTAAATGATCATGGCCAAAAAAGGTAAAGGCATTATGGCCACTAAAGGTGAGCACATCTTTTTCACCAATAATAAGTGGGTTAACAAGCGGCCGATATACACTATTGGCAATTGGTGCAATCTTCGTATATTCAAGGAGCGGTAAGTCACGATTAATAATCGCTCCACCAAGTGATTTATTGTAGCCGCTACTCCCAAGCTGCGTGGCGACAAGTATGCCGTTACCGCGATACATTTCCAGCTTGTCTGCATTTAGTTCAACATCAAGCACGAGTGTATGGTGCACGTTTTCAACTTTTACTTCGTTTACCGCGTAATAAATGCGTTTGCGGTCATTTTGATAAACCTCCGCTTTAACAAGCCGATAAGCATTTGCTTTAAATGTTGTCGTTTTAATCGTTTCAAGTAATTCACTTATTTCATCGGGACGGAAATCGGCAAAAAAGCCTAAAGAACCAGTATGAATACCAACGAACGCTAGTTTATTTAAATCACGGAGATGGGCGTGGACGGCTTTTAAAAAGGTGCCGTCACCACCGATTGTAAAAATGTAATCGGGTTTAGATTCTTCATACGTAAAACCAGCAGCAAGTGCCATATTTATGAGTGTCGCACTAACCGCTTTACTGCGAGCATCTTCCCGCACAATAACTTTAAATTTAATCGCCATAACTTTATAAATCTTCTCATATATTGTATCATAAGTTAAGTAGAGGTAATAACAATGGCAACTAGTATTGAAATTGAAGCAAAAGCACTATTAACACGGGAAGATTATAATAAAGTATTACGACATTTTAAGTTAGATGTCGCTGATGGCTATATTCAAAAAAATTATTATATTGAAACGGAAAACTATGATCTGAAAAAACTTGGGCTAAGTTTACGCATTCGGAAGCTAAACGGTTACGTCATGACTTTTAAACTACCGATGGCGGAAGGGCTTTTAGAAAAATCGCAAAACCTCGTCAAAGAACAGTTTCGTAAATTTCAAGAAGAAGGCATTTTTCCCGAAGGCGATATTGCCGATTTTATTGAAAGTTTATACATTGATTTAGCCGACTTAAAAATCGTGGCAAGCCTCTCAACGTTACGGATTGAAAAAGAAGTTGAAGATTTAACGCTCGCAATTGATGAAAATCGTTATGGCGACGTACAAGACTATGAACTTGAAATGGAAGCGACCTCGATGAAGAAAGCGAAGACATTACTCGAAAATGTATGTAAGGAAGCGGGCATTCCGTATCGGGAAAATTTAAATAGCAAACAAAAAAGAGCAATGCATGCTCTTTCTATTAAAAAATAATTAGTTTAATTATTCCGGAATTTCGCAATCATCACCTTCACACGCCTCAAATTCGGGGGCGTCCGGTTTTGCCATTAATTCTTCTTCCATTAACGCGCGGCGTTCACGCGGAATAAATGTCATAATTTCTTCGCTATTATAACCGACTTGAATGCGGTGTTTGTCAACCATAATGGGCCGTTTTAAGACACTTGGATTTTCTTTAATAAATTTCACGACTTCACTCATCGTTAAACTATTAATATCAATATCTTTTTCTTTAATAACTTTTGAGCGCGTTGAAATAATATCATCGGTCCCGTTTTCGGATTTATATAAAATTTCCTTTAATTCGGCTTCTGACAGCGAAGCAGAGAAAATATTGTGCTCTTCGTAGGGGATTTGTTGCTCATCAAACCACTGTTTGACTTTGCGACACGACGAACAACTTGGTGACGTATAAATCTTAATCATAATTACCTCCTTGTTGTGCGTTATAATTATTACTTATTTTGCAAATAATTGCAATAGTGTTTTGTACTTTTGTAGAGAAAGCGGTGCCATCACGCACTAGTTGACTTAAAGCAAAAATTAGACTATAATTTTTAAAGAAATGAGGGTGTATGCGAGTATTAAGTGGAATTAAACCGACCGGCAAATTGACGCTAGGCAACTATATTGGCGCCTTAAAAAACTTTCGAACTTTTCAAGATAAAAACGAAGTTTTTGTGTTTATTGCTGACTTACACGCACTAACACTCCCGATTGATCCGGCGGAACTACGCGAAAATACAAGACTTTTAACCGCCTTTTATTTAGCGGCGGGTCTTGATCCAAACAAAGCCGTCATCTTTCGGCAAAGTGACGTTAGTGCCCACGCCGAACTTAATGTCATACTCCAAAACTACTTATACATGGGTGAACTTTCCCGCATGACGCAATTTAAAGAAAAAAGTGCACATATGGATCATAGCGCCATTGGCCTTGGGCTTTTTGCTTATCCTGTCTTAATGGCAAGCGATATTTTACTTTATGAAGCTAACGCTGTTCCCGTTGGTGAAGACCAAATTCAACACATTGAATTAACACGCGATTTAGTGCGCCGCTTCAATAACCGTTACGGTGAAGTATTAGTCATGCCAAAACCAGAAATAGCACGCGTTGGCAAACGGATAATGTCATTAAGCGAACCGGAGAAGAAGATGAGTAAAAGCGCAAGTGAAAAAGGCGATATCTTTTTAGTTGACTCACTCACAGCAATTGAAAAGAAAATTATGAGTGCGGTCACCGATTCCGGTAGTGAAATTAGTGTTGACGTCACACATAAACCGGGTATTACGAATTTATTAACCATTTACGCAGCACTTAAAGATGTGCGCATTGAAGACGCCGCCCATACTTTTAAAGATCATCGTTACGGTGACTTCAAAAAAGCCGTCGCTGCCACGGTCCTCGAAGCACTTGGCCCCCTCAAAGCACGGGCAGAAGAATTTTTAGCAAGTGGTGTGGTCGACGAAGTATTAGAAGCCGGTGCCGAAAAGGCAAGGGTCATCGCCAATAAAACGTTACTCAAAGTTAAAAAGGCGGTGGGCCTATTATGAGTGGGGCAAAATACTTAATTGCGATTGATCTTGATGGCACGCTCCTCAATGACGCAAAAGAAATTACCCCCAAAACCCGTGATTACTTAAATAAACTTGGCGATGATGGCCACCATATTGTTATTGCAACCGGCCGCCCCCTGCGGGCTGCGCTTTCATTTCAAAAAGAATTAAATGTATCTGCGCCGATTGTTTCTTATAACGGCGCTTTAACATCATTTCCCGATAGTAATAACTTCCCAAAACGGGTTCGCACGCTTGACCGCAAAGTGTTACGTGACCTTGTCCATGAAATTGGCGAACAACATCTCGATAACTTAATGCTTGAAACGGAAGAACATGTGTATTTACTGCGTCATGATGAAGAACTAAACACCTTTTTTTGGAATGACCGCGGTATTATTACGTACGGTGATCCGTTTACTAAGCTTAATGAAGACCCACTCACATTAATATTCCTATTTAAAGACGTGAGTGCTCCAGCTAAACGGCGCATTCGTAACATTGTGAAAAAGTATCCGGGTATTTATATTCGCTTTTGGCATCTTTCGGGTTATGCTGAACTCTACCAAGACTATGCGACGAAACGCGAAGGGATCGCCCATATTGCTGCGATTCTCAATATTCCCCATGATCACATTATTGCCGTGGGTGATGCCGAAAATGATAAAGAGATGTTAAGTTTTGCTGAGCACGGCATCTGGATGAAAAACGGCGTGCCGAGTGTTAAAAAACATGCAAAAATGACCACCACTGAAGATAACAACAATGATGGTCTAATCAGTGCAATCGCCAAAATTATTAAATAAGTTTACTACTTAAATCAGTTACTAATGCGTGATGGAGTGCCAACGCGCTTTTTTCGTCTGCGGCAATGACGCCGTAATATATTTTACATTTCGGTTCGGTGCCACTTGGGCGAATTGAAATTGTTGTCCCGCCCGCAAGGTGATAACGAATGACGTCACTTGTCGGTAGCACTAACTTTGTTTCACGCGTTTTCGAAACACTTTGGCCTGTTAAATAGTCATCACGTTGGATAACTTCAAGGCCGCCAATCGTTTTAAGTGGGTTTTTGCGGAGATTAGTGAGCATTTTGTTCATTTGTGCTTGTCCTTCCGCGCCCGGGAATGCAAGCGAAACTGTTTCATCATAATGGTAACCGTGCCGGGCATATAATTCATCAAGCACAACATCGAGTGTCTTCGCTTGTAAGTGGTAATAAAGTGCCATTTCACTAAAGAGCACTAACGCTTGAATTGCGTCTTTATCACGTACAAATGGCGCAGCTAAAAGCCCATAACTTTCTTCATAACCAAAGAAGAAGTTATCAACGTTATTCATGTCGTCTAACGCAATTTGTTCACCAATATATTTAAAGCCCGTTAAAAACTCTTTCACACGTAAACCGTAGTATTGTGCAACCTTGGCCCCAAGTGTGCCCGTTACAATTGTCGTATATAAATATTTGCCCGCAATCGTGTCACCTTGTTCAATGTGTGTTTTCGCTAAATAATCAAGCAGTAGTGCGGCACTTTGGTTACCCGTTAAATACATAAACTGATTATGTTTATCCCGGATCACAAGCCCTAAGCGATCGGCATCAGGATCAGTTGTAATAATTAAATGCGCACCGTGCGCGAATGCATGTTTAATTGCTTCTGCATACGCCGCTTTCTCTTCGGGATTTGGATTTTTTGTATGACTAAAGTTTGGGTCAGGATCCATTTGATCCACAACCGGAATAACGTTATAACCAATGACATTAAGGGCGCGCATGCCAAGTTTCCGCCCGGTACCGTGTTGTGGCGAGAATACAATTTTAAAGCCGTTTTTTGGTTGATCACGGCGTAATTGGAGGCGCATGACTTTGGAAAAGTACGTTAATTCAACGTCATCACTAAGTAAGGCATAGTTATTTTCGACGGGACCAACTTTAATATCTAAAAAGCTCGGTAATTTATTAATTTCCGCAAGAATTAAGTCAACTTCGTCGGGTACAAGTTGCGCTCCGGTATGATCATATACTTTAAAGCCGTTATAATTTTTGGGATTATGCGAAGCGGTTATCATGACCCCACCAACATTATTTAAATGCCGGACCGCATAACTTAAAAGTGGTGTTGGTTTTAATTCATCAAAAATAAACGTTTTAATGCCAATACTTCTTAAGGCATTCGATGTTTCTTCGGTAAATTCTTTCGCCATATGGCGATTATCATGGGCAATGACGACGCCGCGTTCTTTCGCGTCTGTATGTTTATTTAGTAAATAGTAGCCAAACGCTAACGCTGCGCGGCGGACTGTAAAGATATTCATCCGGTTTGTGCCCGCACCTAAAATGCCACGCATGCCGGCGGTGCCAAATTGCACATCTTGATAAAACGCATCTTTTTTTGTTTTATCACTCATTCGTTTTAATTCCGTTACTAATTTTTTCGGCATGGCTGGATCGTTAAGCCACTTTTCATACATTGCATTAATATCGCGCATAATCATTCTCCTAACGTTTGTAGTAATAACGCTGTGTTATCAGCGATAAACGGTTTATTGTTTAAGTAGGCAAGCGGGGGTTGTAACGTTTTAAACGTTAAACTGTATGCGTTTAGGTGAAGCGGTCGTCCGTCATCCGTTTTCCCATACTTTGTGTCACCAACAAGCGGATGCCCTAGCGCGGCAAAGCTCACGCGTATTTGGTGTTGTCGCCCCGTTAAAAGTGCGGCCTCAACGTATGTTTTTTGGTCGCCTCGCATGATGACTTTGTATGTTGTGATCGCTTCTTTACCCGTCGGGGTAGCTTGCACAAGTCCGTTTATTTTTTCAAGAGATAAATTGATTGTCCCTTTATCCTGCACCACTATACCATAAACAATTGCCCGATACACGCGAATGACACTATCTTTTTGTGTAAAAGCGGTTGCAAGTTGTTGATGCACACTTAGTTTTTTACTAAAGATGACGACGCCACTTGTTGGTTGGTCAATGCGTGCGACAGGGGAGGGAATATAAGTCCGCACTTCGGGATTAAATTCATCTTTACTTTTTAAGTAAGTTAACACCATGTTTGTTAGTGTTTCGGTTTGCTCCGTTGCACTTGGATGGACAAGGAGTCCCGCTGGCTTATTGACAACTAAAACATTTTCATCTTCATAAATGACTTTAAACGTGGGCCGACATTCCGTAAATGTGTATGGGACAACAAACTCCGCGGCTTGTGCCTCCGACAAAAAAATAACGACTGCATCGTTAACTTGGACAATATATTTTTCACTCACTTTCGCGTTATTAACACGGATGTCTTTTTTACGCAGTAGTTTGTAAATCAAACTGCCCGGTGCACTGGGCAGAAGTTTTCTTAAGTATTTATCAATGCGTTGTAAAGCGTCCGTCGGGGACACGATAAACGTTAGCTTTTCCATATGTTCATTTTACCAAATTTTACGCTGCTTATGTTAGAATTGAGTAAGGAAAAAACGCAAAAATGTTTAAAGAAGCGGGCGCGGCCCCAGCGGCCGGGATGTTTACATGGAGTCACCTCGGGTTAGTACTCTTTTTTGCTACATTAGCAATCATCTTTTTTATCTTAACGAAGAACTTTACCAAAGATCGACTCTTAAAAATATTTAAAATTTATTCACTTATTCTTGTTGGCCTGGAAATGTTTAAAATTGCGTGGAATATATATCATTACGGCTTTTCAAGTGCAACCCTCAATACATTTGTGCCACTTTATTATTGTTCACTCTTTTTATATGCCTTCGTGGCAATTAGTTTTGGCAAAGGCCATGTCGCCCGCAGTAGTTATGCGTGGCTCATTTACGGCGGACTAATTTCTGGTACGGCCTTTTTAATTTATCCGTCGAGTTCGCTTCTGTCGTACCCCTTTTATCATTTCCTCTCGCTTCACTCGATTTTATTCCATACGTCACTCGTACTTGTCAGTGTTTTAATTCTCTACCATAAGTTTTATACCCCAAGTAAACACGACTTTATGCCGTTTATCGTCTTTTCATTAGTCTTTATGGGCGCCGCCTTAATTTTAAATAAAACGGCCGGGACGAATATGATGTTTTTGGAAACACCCATCGCAATCAGCATCTTTACGTGGCTTAAAGAACAATCAGCGCTTGGCTTTGAAATCTTTATGTTTGTTAGCCAACTATTTCTCCCGTTTGTGTTCACGCACTGGATTTTCCTTTTCCTTACGAAGTTTACGCGCATAAAAATATATAAACCTTTATCTACAAATCGTGACAATACATAATGTTATTGTTATAATTAGCAAGCACA